>Ga0209489_104030_pt1 | contig 27656 bp, 11 predicted proteins | sample SiratrowhiteBW_FD_187527 | JGI IMG/M metagenome (GOLD analysis project Ga0209489, IMG submission 187527) | Root nodule microbial communities of legume samples collected from California, USA - Siratro white BW (SPAdes) (version 2) | ecosystem: Host-associated > Plants > Roots > Nodule | place... | reverse complement strand
AATGTGGTCTTCACAGTAATTCAATTTTGGAGCAAAATTATTTCTCTCTTGATTTCTTGGTAGATTGATATAAAGTTGGGATAAAACCTCTATTTATACACATAAACATAAAGATAAGACAATACAATCTGATGATACTGTCATAAAAAAATAAATGAAATTGGTAATAATTTAATTTTATAATAAAAAAAATAACATAACTAATATTCATTCCAGTTTCCTTTTACTAGTCTTATAATATTTAATATTTAGAAAAAATTTCAAAACTTTTATATTTTCTATAAAAACATATTTCTACAAAATTTCATATTTATTTTCTATATTTCCCTATATTTATTTTTAGTAATATATAATTAAAAGAAAGTTTTAAAATACTACGATAAGTGTGATGATTACCTATTGTTGAAATTTATAGATTATTGATATTCAATAAATTAAAATTATATACGACAAAGAATTTATAGTCTCGATAATAACTATCTATAAAGTATAGAAATACGTATATATAATATTCATAAGTAATATTTGCATGTAATTAAATATGAATGGATCTTGTAAATAAATAAATATATTATATATGAATTATATATGTAAATAATTACGAACAAACTCAATATATAGGTAATTAGGTACAAGAAAAATTCTAAATAATTACATATAAACGAGGTAATGTTGTTAATTGCCTTTAGTTATTGATTGCTTGTAGTGGTTCATTCTCTTGATGTTGATTTCATTAGTGAGTTGTTAGTGACTATCTCATTGCTGAAATATATCTGACACCAACTATATGTAAATGGTCAAGGTGAAAAAAAAAAAAAAAACCCTATGTCTCATTTAAATTTTGTAGATGAAAAAAATATAATCACCCATTAATAATAGTGAATTAGATTTTTCGGAAAACAAATTATTAACAAAATTAGTAAATATTTTACATTTATGCTTATAGTAATTTGAATATATTAAAAAAATGAAAATGTTATAAACTTGTATTTCTTTGATTTCTTTAACATGTAAATATACTAAAAACATTTTGCTATGGGTTCTAACGAAGAATTGCTAGTGAAAAGGTTATGGTGACACAATCCCTTCACTCCCATATTTTTCTTGAGAAACTATTAATCCTTTCGCCAATGCTCCACCAAGCTAGTTCAAGACTAGTATCCTTTTGGAGGTGATAAGATTTGTTTTAAAGAAAAATATTTTAACTTGGAAATAAATCATATTATTTAAATCAAATGAAGCATTAGTTTGCTTGAGTGAATATTTCTCACTCAAATGGCCTAAGTGGACATCTCTTTTAATACATTTCCATCTTTCTTTTCTTATTTTAAATCCTTTTGAATATTTTTCATGCTTTTATTTTAAAACCTACTATATTTAATCTTTCTTTCCTTATATTTAAAAAGCTATCTTTGTTTTTATTTTAAAATTTAAAAATTCTATAATTTTTATTAGTTAAATAATTACAAAAAGTATGCACGAATTTGATAATGGTGGTATCATTCATTTATTACTTGATACAATTGCTTTCTAAAGAAGAAATTAAAAGATGATAAACAAATACACTTAAACAATTTTATTTCTTTGAATCCGTGATGCTCTTAGATGAACAAAATTTGATTTTTTTTTTCTGAACAGTGAAAAATTAAAGACATAGTTTTGCCTCTGCTGTTATCATTGGCCCTTAATTTTCTACAAAACAATATTTAAGAAAATGAGGAGAATTCAAATAGTGGACTAGTTTGAATAAATGAAAAGCAAAGCATACCTATCCCAATGAAAAGAAGCATAAAATGTGGTCTTCATAGTAATTCAATTTTTTTTAGAACAAAATTATTTCTCTCTTAATACTACAATCAAGTTTATTGTTTTGACAATCAAGTTTTATTTTTCTAAATTAATATTTTATATATTTTTTTATTTTTATATATATATATATATATATATATATATATATATATTAGTTTTTACTTTTGTATAAAAATATACAAATATCAACTAGAATATATGAATCAAGTTATTCAAAATTTTAAAAAAATAAAAGAGTTGAGTTTTTTATTAAATTATAAAAAGAGACTATGGATAAATTTATAAAAATAAATTAGAGAATGCAGTTGAGTATTATTTGAATACCTAAATCTTGAAAAATATTTGAAACTGAAAAGTATTTGAAACATGATAATTTATTAGATTTTAGTGATTTGGATTTATTTTCAGAATTAAATATCTTCAAAGTGATTTTAGGATTAAAAAATGATAAACCAATTAATATTATTAATTATATATAAATAAATAAATTATTTTCCAAATAGATATATAACATATAGAATAATTTTAAAAATTACAATATCAATTGTTTCATAAAGAAATTTTGTAAAACTTAAACTAATAAAATCTTAGTTAAAATCAATAATGTTTCAATAAATATTAAATAAATTAATTTTATTGTCTATTGAAAAATATATTATTAATGAAAAAAATTTATAAAAATCTTAAATAATATTACTATACCAAAAAAAATTTAATGAAAAAAATCTTATAAAAATGTTCACTTTAAAGTAAATCTAAGTTCTTGAAACGAATGATTAAGAAAGTAAAACTTAATAGATAAAAAAAAATTATTGTAAAGTAATTAAAAGTAATAAATTAAAAAGAAAATAGTGTCCCCTATCAGTTAGACATGAAATATATGTCACTAATGAAGAATATTCTCTCATAAAAAGAATTAATGATGGCAAAACTATATTAGGTACTATTATTGTACTGGAAATTTAAACAGTGACTTTATAAAAAATTAAAATGCAAATTTAATTTTGAAATTGGTTAAAAAAACATTATTTTTTTTATAGAGATATCAATTTATGTGATGTATTTAACATTATAAGAAAATGTTAAATTATCAATAAAATTTTATCAACAGAACTTTATCTGTCAGTAAAATATCATTATTAACGATTTTATCAAAAGACATCATTTGTTGTTAAATTTATCAATAGATTTATCCTAAATTTTTCAGTAATTATCCTGAGAAATCAGTCGATAATAATCAATTTACCAACAGATTTTTGATATTTCTGATAGATTTGTCTCGTCGGTAATTTTTTTTTTATAGTATAAGAATAATTGTTCCCGGAAGAAACTAAAAGATGATAATTTAAAAAAAAAAACAATAACAAAATAGCAATTTTATTCATTTACATCTAGCATAGATTTGCATAGAAAATTTGACAAGTATCAAGAGTTTAGTAAAGACTTAACATTTTATGCATAGAAAATTTTGATAATCGTTAAGAATTTAGTGAAGACTTAACATTTTCTACGACATATGCATACTTGAGGATTAAAATTACAGAATCCAATTGCTTTGGCTCCATATATCTTTGGACAATCATTGTAACAATTTTCATCACAGTAATCATACAATTTTACGTCACAGATCTTTCCCTCTACCACTTTCATTAGTCCTTCATTCTCTGCAATAAATAAAAACTTAAATAAAAACACAACAATCTTTGAAAAAGAAAAAAAAAATAGTGGACTATCATAAACAATTGAAAAACAAAGCATACCAATCTCAGTAAAAAGAAGCACAATGAACAAAAATGAGAATACGATCTTCATTGTAATTCAATTTTGAATCAATATTTCTTTCATCAATAGAATCCTGACTAGGTCGATATGAAAATGTCATAAAAACTCTAAATACATTGATATATATATACACAAATAGAAACACTACAATATCTTTTTAGAATGAAATCATTTCATTGAATATAATAAACACTACACCATTTCCTACTTTTAGTAACATTTCTAGACTTTTTTACTTAAATAGTATTTTTTTACTTTTTATTTTCCTTAATAATTCTCTTTATTCTTTAATTCCTCATATAATACTTTTTATTATTTAAATCCTCAAATAGTATTTTTATTTTATTTATTTTTTATCGTTATATCAATTATGCTATTTTTTTATTTATTTTATATTTGATTTTTGTACGGTTATTTCAATTGTGTTGTTTTTATAAGAGTTATTAAAAATTTTAATTATTAGTTGATTAAAATTAAATAAAAAATAATATAAAAATAATTGAATTAAATTTTCTTAATAAAATTAATACAATGAGAATAAAATATTTTATAGATTTTTTTAAGTAATTAATCATAATAGAAAATTAAATTATATATTATTTTATTTTATATTTTATAATATTTTAAATCTGGCATAATAAATTATATTAAAGATATTTAGTAAAGATATCATTTGATTTTTTTATAAAGATATCATTTAATTTTTTATAGAGATATAATTGATTTTTGATATAGATAAAATTTTATAATTGTATTTTGTATTGAAACTGAAATCAAAACAAAAAATTATAATAAACTATAAAACTGTTATTTGAATTAAAAAATACATATTTATTTTGTTAAAAAACATCTAAATAATTAATATAAAAAATAAAATAAAACTTTTGTGAAACGAAACATAATCAATGACAAGAAGTGGACACTCCAACAATGTTAAAGTACTCATCAATGTCCCAGCAAGAGACTTATCAGCAGTTTGGGAGCGCTCTTCCACAAATTTCGTAAATTTTCTTAAACTCTCAGTTTTGGAAAGAGCTGACTTAATATTACTTACTATGCTCATTCACATAAAACATCAAACTAAGTCTGTTTGACCTTTCCTAAGCTTTATAATAAGTTTTTTGTTCATTGCTACTAGCATCATTAATAGCAGCAAGTTTCTCAACATTAAGAACCATATCAAATCCAACACACCTATATGGAATTGGACTTGTTTGCTCCAATCGGAAAAACTTAACCCATTCAATATTAGAACATACATAGCTTGTGAACATAAAGATACAGGAACAAATATTGCCATTAACACACACTTATCATTAAACAAACATTATATGCTACTAATGTTCTCCTTTGGGTGATACATTAATACGCAAAACATAATGATGCTATAATATTAACATTATTTGGTAAGACATATACACTAATTAGCAAAACTTATTATCTTTGGATATATAAGTAAAACTAATAATGCATACTCACTACCAACAATCATATCCATTAATTATAAGAACAACTAATCAACTTTTGGGCGATCCATACATGCCTTATAATAATTATAATAATGAACTTCAATTAACCCATATAAATCAATTATTTATAATTTAGCATCCATTCTATAGGTAATTGAAATAAAAATTTATCATTAATTTGAAATTAAATAAAACATAAAGATTTGATCACTTTGGTGATTACAAATCCATCGTACAATTAATTTCAATAAAATAATCATTAATTTAGAATTAATCAAAAAACATAAAGATTCAATCACTTTAGTGATTACAAATCTATCATGCGATTAATTCTAATAAAATAATCATTAATTTGAAATTAACCAAAACATAAAGATTTGATCACTTTGTGATTATAAATCTACCATACGATTAACCTCAATAAAATCAATCAATTCATAGATTAATTTTCATTAATACAGCGGAAAATAATCATAATTAAAATATATAGCCTTCTCTTTAATTTGTTACATTAATAGGCTATAATTGGACCCACATACATTTACTATCACTTTATATCTTTCAATGTGCAATTATTGCAACCTTGCCTTTATTAAAAACAATTCACCTTTCAATTAATTTGGTTGCTTCGTGATACATTAATAGAAAAGATGTAATCTTTACCAACAATTGGCAGTTTTGAAAAACCTAATACTCAACCAAGAGGTTTCTAAATAAAATAAGTGACAACTGCAAATTGAATGTGATGGATGCCTCTATCCATAAGGAAGAACCATACGTGCCACTTGTTCATTATGGAATTCAAAACTCATACTCAATTCCGTGAACACCAAACAATTCACGATCATATTAATTAAAATAAAATTAATTACTTATTCATAAATTCATAATTCAAATTTAGAGTTTATCAAAATTTGAAAAGAAAACGTCATTAATGGAGAATCACAAATTCAAATAATCGTGGCTCTGATACCATATGTAAGTTTAAACATAATTAAGAATAATCATTCATAAATATTTCACAGAATCTTAGAATCTATGATTCTCACATAATATAGGATAGTAAGAGAGACTTACCTTGATTTATTAGAGATCCAACCAATTGTACTTTAATCTCCTTATCTCAATCTATCTCTTTCAGTTACTTTTACTTTACACACTTTATTGATGGTATATTGTGTAGAACTCTTATACTGCAGAGACAGAACCCTATCTTTATATAACCAATGTCCATCAAATTGGTTACCATCAGTTATTATAAAATAATAACCAATTCCCATTAATTTGGTTATTATCAATAATATCTATAACCAACTCCCATCATGTTGGTTACCATCAAATATTTATGAAATAAATAACTTCTCATAATTATCAATACATCCTTTTATTTTATTAAATCACATACAGGTCTATAATGATATTTCACATGAGTCACATTATAAAAATAATTTATTTATTTTCTGACATTCTCCCACTTGACTCATGTGATACCATAATACTTCATGATTTAATAAATTACATAAATCATAATACGCATTAAAGGATCTTCAATAATGTGTCTTGACATTTTACACTGTGAACATTTTTTGAATCGACTTTATTGTGCCCTTATGTCAAATGATATCTTTATAAAAAATCAAACAATATCTTTATAAAAATCAAATGATAGTTTTATCAAATATCTTTAATATAATTTATTATATCAAATTTAAATTGCTATAAAATATAAAATAAAATAATCTATCATTTATTTTTCTATTATGATTAATTAGTTAAAAATCAATTATATTTTTATTGAAAATCAAATGATATATTTATAAAAGATCAAAAGATATCTTTATAAAAAAATTCAAATAATATCTATATCAAATATCTTTAATATAATTTATTATACCAAATTTAATATAAAATATAAAATATTTATCATTTATTTTTCTATTATGATTAATTAGTTAAAAAATTTATAAAATATTTCATTTTATTCTCTTTGTATTAATTTAAAAAAAACTTAATTCAATTATTTTTATATTATTTTTTATTTAATTTTAATCAACTAATAATTAAAATTTTTAATAACTCTTAAAAAAAACAATTGAAGTAATCGTACAACAAATGAAATATAAAATAAATAATAAAAATAACACAAAATTAATATAACCATAAAATAACAAAAAAATTAAAAAAATAATGTTATTTAAAAATTAAAGAATAAAGAATGCTATTTGAAAAAATAAAAAATACTATTGAAAAAAATAAAAAATAAAAGAATGCTATTTAAGTAAAAAAAAGAAAAAAAGTCAACATTTCTACAGATACATTTATTAAAAATGTTATTATACACTGATTTTAATTACTACAGTAACCTTTTTTACATAAATGTTACTATCAACGTAATATTGTAACATTTTGTAAAGAAATGTTACAATGTTTGTGGCAGAGGTCGTCGTATTAGATTAAGATAGTTGTGGCAAAAGAAGCTACGGGATTATTAGTAACATTTGTTACAATGTTATAAAATATTTGCATTAGTGACAATTTTATGGTATTATTTTTATTGAAAAATATTACGAAAAAATTTTATTAACATTTTTATAGTGTTATCTTTTTAAGATAATGTCTTTTTATTAAATAAATTATTACTAAAAGTATTTAATAACATTTTTATAAATGTTTTTATTAATGTTTAAAAATGTTACTTAAAAATTTTTAGTAATATAAAATATACCTAATATTTGATAAAATATTATTAAATCATATTAGTAACATTTTATTTAATTATTATATTAATAATTATCATATATGTAGTTTTATTTTTTCTAAATGAATTCTTATTAAATTGGATAATAATTTAATTATTTTATTTTTCTGATTAAACCCTTAATAGTTCGAGCTTCAGTCAACTTTTTTTATTTTCTACAATCTATTTTAAAATAGAGCAAAATTTTCTCTTTTTTTATGTTTTTTTATTAATAAAACTTTTTTATATAAAAATGAGACTAAAACTCTTTTATTTTAAATAAAAAAGCAAATAAAAACATATTTCTAAAAGTGATAAAAATTTAAATCATATATTTTTTTGTTTTTATAAATAAAATAAAATAAAGACAATAAGATTCAACTCCTAATTTTTATAATATTTTTTCTTCTCTTTTTTTATATAAAAATAATTTTATGTATCCGGACAAAATTATATATTGATAATAATAATTTTCTAAACTGTTATAATTTTATATTTGATATTTTAAATTATGATTTCTAAATGCATCTTTAGTTACTATAAAATAAGATAAGTTTATATGTTAATATGTTATATTTAGTCGATGTTAATATTCTAGATTATAATACTATGACTTCTACACATATTTAATGATAATAAAATCTTCATAATTTTTGTAATTAGTATACAGTAAATTTATTTCAATATTGATATAACATAATTTAAATTTTTTTTATACTTAAGTTTGAAAGTTAAATTTCTTTTATACTTAAAGTTTGAAAGATTCTGTAATCCCATATGAGAGGATAAAAAAAAAAAAAAATAGAAAAGGAAAACAAAAACCCACCCTATAAGATAAGAAAAAAAACATCTCCATTTCACCTTCTTTCTCTCCTTTCCTTCTCCTTAGTTCTCTCTTCTTTTTCTTTAGATTTTCATCCTCTATACTTCTTCTGTTTCAGAATCTGATTAAGCTCAGCAGTAGCTGAGGATCTTAGGACCATTTCAAATCGATCAAAATGTCAAACAGAATAAGTTCATATTTGCTCTAAAGATCTCTTGTTCTCTGTTTTTCGTTTAGTTTTTGTCATCAATATTGATGGAAACAGTTGAGAAAAGTGTTCCTCTCAACTTGATTAAGGTTATACTAAAAGTTGGTGTTATTTTGAAAACTTGTTCTAGATCCATAAAGTTGGACTGATGTTATTGCCTGATCGGAGAAATTGATAGGGAATCGTTGTCTGAGGTAATGGGAGCTAGCAACTTACTTTTATACTAATTAGTTACTTTTAAATAGACCTATAGGATAAGAGATTTGAATATGTGATTATCAGTGCTCAAGTCTTTCTTACAGGTTTGACTCGTCCTTGAGTACTGAATGAATTTGATTGTTTATTTTGACTTAGTGTGATTAACTTAATTATGTTTTGAGTAATTAAGTATTGTTTTGATGATGAAAAGATACTTGCATAATAATATGATTTGTGGATTGAATGAGTATTGATGTGAATGGAATGATGAAATTAATACCATACATTTGGGATAATGTATGAGATGTGCTTGTTTGTATACATTAAGTATAGCACGCCTATGTTTAACAGAGATCCTCAAACTTCACTGATGATCTAAGTCACATAAACTAAGATATCAGGTGGTTGAAAAGTTGTGAGGCAATATTGTCAAACTCGTAACTCGTAAGAGGATCGCAAAGGGGGATGGAAACTCGTAACTCGAGGATCGTAACTTGACTCATAAGAGTTACTAGTATATGAAAAGTTATATTCATAAGCATGTCTATCAATGAAAAATAATAAAAATAACTCATACACAACTAAAAATAGTTTCATAATTCATTCATAAAATGTTCATGCATAAAATAATAAATCCATAATTATTCAATACAAACAAATTATCCAAGGAAATCCTTCATATTAAACTCAGGATAATCATCTTCCTCTCCCATATGATCCTCATTTTCATTTAGGTCATCTCCATGGTCTTCATCATTTTCAGCAATTGGAGGAACCTCCAAATCATCTATAGGTGTAGTAACACCACCCCTACTACAAACTTCTTCAACTTCATTTTCTCCAACTCCAATTAAGATGTCTTCATCTAAAGCATTTGAATTTGAATTTGCTTCAATGTCTTTCACAATCCATTCATCATCAGAAGCAAGATCATCAATGTTATAATCTTTTGTTTTCCTAACTTCCTTTTTCTTTTGCAATCTTGAATTAGCCATCACAAATACCACATCATTCATGGTATTTTGCAGTAAGCGATTTCTTTTCTTGGTGTGGACCTAAATAATTATAAAATTAATTAACACATCTAAAAAATAATTATAAAATCAAGTTCATATCATAAATTAAAAGCCTTACCCTCTCAAAAGCGCTCCAATTACGCTCACAACCGGATGAACTAAAAGTCAAACTCAATATTCTAATTGCAAACCTTTGTAACTCTGGATGTTCATCACCATATGATTCCCACCATTGTGCTGGAGTTTTGGTTTTGAGTGCCCGTTGAGCTAGTGGACTACCAAAAAATCCAGATTTGCTCTTGAAACTCTCAATCTGCTCATCAATCTTACTCATCTCATCAATGTCTCCCACCAACCTCTCCAAGCAATCATACATTCCACGTTTCACCTCATAATCAACTTTATACTCAGGACCATAGTGCAACATGGGATTAAAGTAATTGCTTGCAGCATGTAACGGCCTATGCAATTGATTGTCCCATCTTCTATCAATGATTTCCCAAAGAGGAGTGTAGCTAAATAATATAAAAACAAATAAATTAATCTCTAAACAAAGTATATGTTTTTAAGAAAAAACAAATTAGGAAACCAAATATAAGTGAAAGGTAATTAATTATTATTACCTTTTACTAACTCCATTGACAAGACTTTGTATCCTTTCTTTAGCAAGATCCATTTCTTCATATATAAATCTCATGGCTGGTTTCTCATCTGAATCGACCATGCGCAAGACCTTAATTAGGGGCATAGCACCCCTCAAGCAATACAAGATATTTTTCCAAAATCCCTTATCCAATATCAAACTCTCCACAAACCCTCCATCTCTAGTCTTGAAAAATTGACTAGATTGCCACTCCTCAGATGTGAACATCTTAATAAGTGATCCTTTGTTATCATTCAAGCATCCCAAAGTCAAATAAGAAGTGGCAAAGCGAGTAAGTGCTGGTCTAATCAAATCTGTCCCTTTAGTATATTTGTGCAACAATGAAATAAGACCAGTTCTTGAATATATGTAAGTTGTGATTTTCTTACCATTGGCTATTGTGTCATGGTGAAGTGGTATTTTCTTCTCAAAATCTTCCAACATTAAATCAATACAATGGGCTGCACAAGGTGTCCAATATAATTTTTTTCTCTTTTGCATCAACAATTCTCCAGCTGCCTTGTAATTTGCAGCATTATCAGTTATAAGTTGGATGACATTCTCTTCCCCAACCTCTTCAACAACATCATCCATCATCCTGAAAATTTTGTCAGTTGTCTTGCATATGTCAGATGCATCAATAGACTTCAAAAAAACAGTTCCCTTTGGACTATTGACTAGAAAATTAAGTATAGTCCTTCTCCTCCTATCTGTCCATCCATCTGTCATTATTGTGCACCCATTCTTCTTCCAATATAGTTTATGTTCTTCCAAAACTGAACTTGTCTTTTCAACCTGTTGTTTCAAATATTTCACTCTAATTTCATGGTATGATGGTGGTTTAAATCCAGGACCATGTTTAGCAACCAACTCAAGCATTCTTATGAATTCTTCACTCTTTGCTACATTAAATGGTATAGCATTATTGTAGAAAAACAGAGCAATTTCTTGGCATGCTTCCTCTCTTTCACTTTTCTTGAAGATCGAATTAATTGTAGTTTGAGTGCCCCTCCTCTTGAAAATACTTGATGATCCCTCACTTTCTTCTTGAAAGAATCTTTTTCTAGGATTCTCTGTTGAATCACCCATACTGCTCTCCCATAAAGATTCTTTAGCTATTGATTTTTGAATAAAATTTTGTTACAGCACAGAAACCATATCCAACATAATTTTTTTAACATCTTCAGGAACTGCTATGCATGCTCCAACATCTTTTGAAGTTCCTGCTAGATGATGTTTCAATCTATAGATTCCTCCTGTTAATACCTTCTCACAGTATTTACACTTGACATTTCTTGCTTTCCCATCAATAGAAATACAATGATTCCATGCTGGATCAGTTCTTCCACTTCCTTTTCCATTTGATGCCATTTTTCCTTTAAATATAAAAATACTTATATATTAAATATGGTATGACAACATCTAACGAAAAAAATAAATATATGGTAAATTGAACACATCGGTAACAAACAGAGCAACGATAATGAGCAGTGGTGGCGGCGACAGCAGCAAGCAGCAAGCAGCGGTGGCGGAAGCGAGCGGAAATGAAATCAGAGAAAATTTACTGTTTAATGGCCAAGGAGAGAATAGTGGATAGTGGAGAGTGGGAATGAAATTTACTATTTAACAACGAAAGAGAGACAGAGAGAGCGGGAATGAAATTTACTGTTTAACAAAAGAGATAATGGGGAGCGGGAATGAAAGAGTTAGTGTTAATTTTTGGCACTGCTAGTTTTTAATAACCCTAAATGAAAGGGTTTCTTTTATGTTGGGCCTTTAGAAAAGAGGAAAGCGGGAATAAAATTTACTGTGAAAGAGTTAGTGTTAATTTTTGGCGTGGTTAGTTTTCAGTAACCCTAAATGAAAGGGTTTTTTTATGTTGGGCCTGGGCCTTTAGAAAAGAGGAAAGAAGTTGTTGTTTTTTAAGTAACCTAATTTGCAAGCGCAACCGTCATCCAAAACACAATAGCCACTATGGGGCAGGGAAGATGCCCGCACTCGACGACTGCACACAAGTAAGCGCCGACCTTAAATGACCATCGATGACTGCTAGCAAGCGACGACCGTGACCAGCGACGTCGACAGAGCAGCGATCGCAAAAACGTCAACGAACAACGAGCGATCCTCCGTTCCAGCTAGCCGACACGGTGACTCGTTCCGAATGAACGAGTTTCCTTCCGAGTCACCTCGTTCTTCTCTTAAAACTCGTCAACTCGTATGAGTATGTGAGTATACTCGTGATTTTAACAACATTGTTGTGAGGGAGTTCATACACACCGGGACCGCTTGTGAGACTCGGTATTGGATGACAGTCTGAGTCTTGGGTATTGGATTAGTCCTCTCTCTTAGATTTGCTGGTAATCTAAGTCTTGGGTATTGAATTAGTCTTTTCTCTTAGATTTGCTGAATCTAAGTCTTGGGTATTGGATTAGATATTAATCTCTGGTAGGGGCATACTTAATGGGTCTTCAGAAAGACGATAGGTCTATATGTGACCTATATATATTGATGTGGTCCATGTGAGACCTTTATGTATGACGTTGACATGAGTACTTGAAATAAAAAAGGAAAACTTATATTGAAACTTGATATGCTAGACTTTAAAGAAATTCTTAGGACTGAGATGATCTGTTCTATTTACATGTATTTAGAATGTTATAAACTTTCAATTTTACTAGCTTATCCTTGCTTTTCATGTTGTTGTATGAACTGCAATGACTGTACTATGTATACGAGCATGTGCATATGTAGGCCTTGGAGCACCTTAAAGATGATATGCCCTTAAACAAATGTTCCTTTTGTCTTGTATATACTTGTCTATATGTTTTGTTGTAGTTAAAAAACTTATGACCCTCAGATGGTCTTCCCTTTTTTCATGTGAATAGTTGTACGTAAGTTTGGTGTATCTGAACACTTGATGTAGTATTTTGAACCTTAAATGCATGTTAATACTTTGTTTATTTATAAGAATTTGATTGCAAATGCTATAAAATTTTTGGGCTGTTACATATTCCCTTAATAATAGTATTCCAGATTACAATATAATGATTTTAGTATATTGTATAAAAACTACATAAAAGATTCATATATAAATGAAATTTTTATTTTTAAATAAAAATATATTATTATACATTTATAATTTTAGTATTTTTTTTAAATAACTAAACTCTTATTAACATTTTTAGTACTTCTATTTATTTTTTTAAAAAAAACTGTATAATTTTTTTTCTTTAGACAAGTCATTTTATTTAAATGATTTTACCTAATAAGAATCAATCAAATTTAATTTTTATTTATTTTTTATAAATTTAATTTTTTATTTATCATTTTAAACTACTGTCACGCTGAATTTCTTTGTAATAAATTTCATCGTGTATAATTATGATATAGGGTCATACAATAAAATATTAATTACTTTAGTTTATAACGATAAATGTTTTTTTAATTTCAACTACATAAAAAAAACTTAAAAAATAACCCAACAAATATTAAAAAGAGTGTAATAATTAGTTATCGTTATAAAATGGGAATAAATAAAAATATATAATGATAAGTAAAAAGAAAGTATAGATAATAAAAATCTGCTAAAATATAAGAGATCCTGAGGAAAGAAAATTAAATAAACTACAACCTAAAATCTAACTACTAGCTAGTTGTAGTTTATAAATTAGAAATTCCAAAAACATGCTACTTTAAAGAACTTTGAGAATATTTTTGTGTTGGTCAAAGTAAAATTTAGTCCAATAAACTAATAAATACTAAATACATTGATGCACAATGTTAACGTCATCTTCCATGGAAGATATAACATCTATTGGAAGAAAAGAAAATCGAAAATGATATTTTGACATCATTTTTAAAGGTATTCTCATTTAACATTGTGACATGATAAAAAAAAAAAGAACATTTTAATGAGAGTTACAGGATCTACGTAGCTCTTTTGAAATGTATCACAATCGCGTACAAGTGATTTCTTTTGTTTTGATATGTAGTTTGTTAATAAGTACTTTTGAACTTGTCAAAGTAAAAGTACTTCCATAAAATTATAAAACTCTTTTAAAATATATGATACCCAAGTTCAGGTAGTTTCTCTGTTTTACTATGTGGTTTTAGTGAGAAAGACTTTTGAACTCATGTTACAAATACAGAAAGTAAGAATCTCATACGTTCATGTTACTCTCGTTTTGAAAATATATAGTCTAGGTGGTTTCCTCTGTTTTGAAAATATATAGTCTAGGTACTTTTCAACTCGTCTAACATATATGAAAAATAAAACCTCGTGTGTACATGTTTCCTCTCATTTTGAAGAAAATACAGTTATAATGTTATGGAAAATAAGAGCATTTAAGTGGTCTCCTCAGTTTTGATATATAATTTGCTGATAAGTATTTTTGAAACCCAAGTGAAAAATAAAAAATAGATATAAATGTAGCATACGTAAGGGAATAAAAAGTTATTTTTTTCCATGTAACAACTATAGTGTCAAAGTATCATTGTCCAAAAAAAATATAATCTAATTCTATGTCAAATTCATGGACCCTTGAACCTTCTTTTTGTTTTTTTTTTTCTAACATGACTTTGATGTGTAGAGAAATATTAATTTTGGATAATGAGAAAGAGAACAATTGAAATCTAAGACTTTATGCATATTCAGAAAATAAAATGATAAAAAAAAACAATGAAAGGACAAAATTTAGGCACACATAATTATTGAATTTTGATAATGAAGAGAAATATTAAATTGTGACAATCATGATATAAAACTAAACTTTTGTACATGGTTACACAAACTCTTGCTTGCTGGAAATATCATACAAAGCTTAATTATGTGTCTCTGGAAGATGGTGCAGGAGAGTAACTGTGATCACTTGAGTCTCTTTTCCATGAATTCTGAACTTGTGCTGCAAAGTGCAAGTTCCAGAGAATATCTTCCACAGAAGGCCTTTCAGTTGGGTCATCAGAGAGACACCTTACACATATCTCCATCATAGTCATTAATGATTCATCTGAGCATTCCTTGTAAACTGCTGGATCAACAATACTTCTTCTAGCTATGTCATCAGTTTTGATGCTCACCTGTAACTGCAGAAGGATCAAACAACATTGTTAGATTTAGGTGCTATTTACTTTACCACCCCTTGTGCTTTACAAGGCAAAGTTTTATGTATCCATAAATACTTGAAGAAAAAAAAAATCAACTTAATGCACCTATGAGAAAAGTTTTATAGAATTTAAAATCCTTAAGTTATTTTAAGTCATAAGAGAAGTTTAACTTATTTCATTTTGTATAAGTAATTAATGAGGAGAATTTTCAAATAAGACCTTACCATAATACAGTTAACTAATTTGGGATCAATATGATCTCTGCTAATCTTAACGTGACATGTAATAATTTGTCATTAATTTAATATAATAAATTAAGAAACTTTGAGTACATGTTAAGTAAAAATTGGTTAAGAGCAAGGACACATGGGGTCCCTTTTTGTATTGTTTTGTACAAAACAGAACTGGGATGATGTCAAACTTTTGATATCATTTTCTATTGTGTGGTGGAAAAAAATTGGTGGAAAAAATTATGTCACTTGGTTCAGTGGATAACAAACAAAAACTTGGTTTTGTGCTGTCTATTGAGCTGTTTCTGTCAGTACTTATACTATTGCAAAACTCAAATTATGTACAATTCTTTTAATGTTGAATTGTTCATGGTTTGTCTGAGCAAATTGGAAAACTTATTCATAATCTAATAATCTAAGATGCTTTAGTATGAAACTTGAAGGTAATACTCACAAGATCTTTTAGTGTTCCAACTTCATTATGGAACATTATTGGTCGGCCCAGAATGATTTCTAGCAAGATCACCCCAATATCATACACATCATTTTTGTCTTCACCCTTTATCCTGCATAAATAATTAATGCCAGTTAAGGCCAAGACATAAAAAAAAAAAACTATATACATTATTAGATACAATCAGCAAAGCACCCATGTAGTTTTGCACAAGATTCTGGAAAAGGCTTTATAACTAGTCCACACATGATTGTAGACATTGAAAGCTTTAAAAATTCTTACCTATTTAACTATCTCTACAACTATTTGTATATTTATTTCAATTTTCAACTGAAATGATATATGGTCAAATGCATTTCATGAGAAATTCCAATAACTGTGTACCCTTTCTATTTCAAAACATTTAATTCTACTGTCTTCAATTTTCTAACCATCACCCTGAAAAGTTTCACCTGAACACACTCTTTACATGTTGAATTCACATGAAACCATGGAATAGGGAATGGAACCAACCTATTAGGAAGTGGGACCCACATCATTGAGCTAACTTTATTCATCCTTATAATAAAGAACATATGGAAAAGAATGTGTTGCTTGTATATTCCTACTTTCTTAGTTGCTATAGATTAGATTCTATCACAATATCAGAAATTAATATTTTGTTCACCTTGCTTGGACATTTCCTTTGAGTCCAGGGGAAGTTCCACTGCTGATCTGAAAGTTTTATAGAAAACAATTATGCTGAGAAAAATCAGAAAGGAGTGAATATATAGTAGTAATAAGGGCATAAAAAAATTATCCATTTACCATTCTTTTATTTTCAGCAGAGAGTGGCAGATTATAGCTGCTTATTTTAACATTGTGATTGTTGTCCAAAAGAATATCTGTAATCTTGAGATTATTTGAATACAGTCCAGGCACTATCCCTGTGTGCAAAAATTGAACTCCTTTCACCACTCCAATTGTAGCTGCTATTCTCCGAGTCCAAGAAATCTTTTCCCGGGAATATCCTATTGAAAGCAAATGTTAGATGAAAAATTAGTTTCCTTATTTGGGTGAACATTACAAAATATTAGGTCCCATTTGGTTTGAGAAGTTGTTTTCAATATTTGTTTTCAAACAAATATTTGAAGATATGAAATAAATTGAAAACAAACTGACATTTTTGTAATTATTTTTAGAATTGGAAAATGAAAATAGAAGGACTATAGTGTACAAGATCATTGAAATTTATGGTATGTGGCAACATTAGAAGGAGATTTTGATGGAGAATTTTCCTTACCAGAAACACAGGTTCTTAAACTTCTATTTGAAACAAGCTCAAATATGAGAAATAGACTGTTCACACTTGAATCATCCTGGTTGCACTCAAAAGCATGCCCAAGAGCACTAACCAAGTGCGAATGCCTTAGCTTTGAAATCATCTCAACATGGTGCATGTAAGTTTGAGGGCCATGTTTCTTCCTCATTTTCAAACCTCTAATAGCAATGTGCATCCCATCAGAGAGAACCCCTTTATATATCTGAAATTCATTACAGTTAAAATAGATTAAAATTTGTTAAGTCAAAGATAATAGAGAACAGTTACACAGAATTATGTGCATGATCAGAATGGTGAATTACTTGTCAGAATTTAAACCACACAAAACTGTCCAGTTACAACAAAGGGAAACAGTAATGTAATAAGCAAATTTGAGTATGAAAACTCTTAATATGTGTGGATTGATGCCTGATGCCTGCAGCAGAACTGAAGTTTTGCACTTTAACTTATCCTGTTCTAGGGATAGCTGGTTAGCAGCTCAATAAATATAATTTGAAGGAATACCAGAGATTCACATGTACCTCATCTAAAGACTATAACTACACGTAGCCATGGACTTTGTACTTAACAAGTTTTCTCAAATATTCTTATTTATATGAAGCTCAATTTGTGCGATATTCAGATTATTGACATATTTGTTCTAAAGTGGAGTTTCTAGAGTCAAATGGGAGTCATCACAAAATTACAGTCCTATAGGGTAGGACATCATGCATTTGGTAGGTAAATATGATTATATCAATCTAAATTGATAACTTGAGGCTCATACCTGACCATTTGGGCCTTCACTTATGATACATGATGCATCAAAATTATTTGTAGCTTCCTTAAGTTCATCTAAAGCAAAGGTCCTGTAAGCAGGAAGGCTAGCTCCCATCTTCATTGTTTCTGATATATACCCTGCAAACAAACAATATAAAAATGACTATACGTGAGAAGTGATAATTAATAGAATAAAGGTTCTGAATGACATGCTCTAATTCCTAGATTTCAATGATAGATTCTGCACTTCAGCACAATTGATGTTCATTTATTTGAATTAATCCAATCTACAGAAGAAATAAAATTAGAAATTTCTCTTACTCTAATTCAATGTTTTTGGTTTACATTGTTACATGCCTAGCTGCATAGGAAAACATATTCCAAGAATTTCGTTTTAGCCATGTACTTCTAGAGAAATAATCTCATTTTGCAAAGTAAAAATTATGTACCAATAAGGCAAAGGATTTGAGGATTTACTTACTTGCATCTGTGAGTAGTTTTGCTGTGTTAACAGATGATACATGTTCTATTATTGACCTTGTAGATGCCCTCACAACACGCTTATTTTTCACTCGGCTCATTACATGCTCCTTTATGGATCTTGTCAGTGTTTCCACAGCAAGTTTGTCAGGAACCCTTCTGATGATATGCTCTATTATGGACCTTGTAGTAGTTTTCACTTCAGCTTCATTATGTAACTGGCTGGTGACATTTTCCAAAGGGGACTTTGAAGGTATTTTCACTACTTGTTTCTTATGAACTCGGGTAACAACCAAGATAACTACTCCTAGAATCAACACTACACCAACAACACCTCCCATACTTGATACAATAACTGCTTTACTAGTTGTTCTCTTGTGCTTTGGTTGATGGGGTATGATTTTCACTGCCAAAGCCTCATTGCTGCAGAAATCTGAAGGGTGCTGATCTTGGTTCTTATCTGATAAACAGTTTCTAGCAAACAGAACAACCCTGGTCTTTGGTTCCAAACAAGAGGGAATTTCCCCTTTCAGAAGATTTGAAGACAAATTTACAAAGTGGAGATCATCATTGCATGACATGTTCTTGAAAAGCATTCCAGTGAATTTATTTGAGGAAACATCAAGGTAATTTATGGAAGGAAGTGACAATAAGGATGATGGAAATGGCCCCACAAAGCTATTCAATGAAAGGTCTAGCCTTTGAAGCAGATAGAAAGAACTTAAACCAGAAGGGACACTTAACCTGAAGCTGTTATTTCTGAGCACAATAGAAACTAACTTGGTGGGGAGTGAAGGAAAATGAGGTCCAAAGGTGTTGTTTTCCAAGTTAAGAACTTGAAGGTTAGCCAAATTCTTGAGATGAGGAACTTCCCCAGATAACTGATTACTTGACAAATCCAACACCCTCAGGGTCTGAAGAGCATCCAATGAAGTTGGAAGGCTCCCACTAAGCAAGTTTTTCTTCATACTAAGAACAGCCAAACCTTGAAGTGAGCCTAACCAATCAGGAATTTCACCATGGATGCTGTTATCATCAAGCACCACTGACTGCAGGTTCCTGAGAAGTGAAAGCTGAGATGGAATGGCTCCATTGAAGTGGTTTGAGCTAATGTTAAGTATTTCCAATGAAGACAATTGTGCAATGCTCTCAGGTAAGGGCCCCCAGAGTCCAAGAGAAACCAGAGAGAGGACTTTCAAGCTTGATAGAGAGCCTAGTGTAGTAAATAGAGTATCTGAGGAGAAGTTTGGAGGCAGTGGAGCATACTCATTGTTGCCAACAAAATGCAGCTGTGTCAAGCTATCCTCATAACAGACTAATGTCAAATATGGGGTAGGTTCAATATTGCAAAAGTCTGAGGTGCTGCTGAGAGGACTTAATGCTGATGGATAGCCAAGAAGTTGCTGAACCTTGAGAAGTGTTTCAGACTGAGAAAACTCTAACTGCTCAGAAAGTTGGATGGTGGCAAGAAACAAGATTAAAAGGAGCAAATGAGAAAGGTAAACTGGTTTTGGTGTCATCTCTCCTTCCAACAGAATTGCTTGAATAAATAAAGACACAAAGGGGTTTTGGATTAGGCCACTAGGAACAAGCTTCTGCTTCAGCCATTCATTCAATACAAATGAACCAACTATGTTTTACTCTAGTTCTTTCTGATCTTCAAAGGAATGCATTGAGAGCTATTGGCACACAATAACCACTAGACAATGCAAAACATGAAACATTTTTCTGTGGTCCATGTTCTCAGTTCAACCGTTAACCATTTTTGCAGAGGAGTGCTATGTGCCTATGCTTTTGTGTTGGTTTGGCTGCACGTGATAACATGACAACACGCTAGTTACCTAAAAATGTGATCCTTTTTTGTTGTGTATCTTACTGAAATCTGTAGTGCAGCCACTGTGGCTTTGCTTGGCATACTTTTTGTCTCATCTAAGACATAATATAATGGTCCCTCTTTCAGCATTTCTGATAAAATATATTTATAAAAGAACTCAAATCTAAAATATATTTATATATAAATTAGATTTTTTCACATATTTTTATGAAATGATAAGCTGATATTATTGTGATTACAAAACAGTTTAAAGTGGTATACATGAATAATTGCTTATCTGTATGGAAACCAGAGTTTCATATATATGACAGTTTGATACTTTCTTTCAAACCTTAGTAAACTTTTTAACACATACTAAATCAGTCATGTGATGTTATAGGTCTAACTACTTTCTTGATCTCTATCCATGTATATACCTATGAATTGAAAAACAATAATTGTTCTAGTACAAGACAATGTAAAACAATAATTGTTCTTGCTTTCAATGTATTATTTTTTTACTGTTAAAAATAATTGTGCCAAATTCCAGCAACAATGATCCTAGTAATGTGTGGGGAAAAAATGAAGATACCCTGTGAAACCCGTCCAATCATACCATACATATTCTGCATTCCCAAGGCTCACAAATCAATAATTGTGTAGTAGTAATATATCATAGCATAGCACTAAAGGGCACACCAAAATGTAAAAGTAGTTTATCCTTTTACATAGGAAGTTGCACTCACAGTCCTGTTAAAAGTTATTTCAAATATGAGATTAGATTAGGAGTTCTTCTTTTTCAATTGGTACAATTTTAATAAATATTTATTAAAATAAATAGATTTTGAAAAAAATTATTCATACAAGTGAACAGTATCAGTATACTAAAATCTCATGATATAATACAAAGTTTCACTGTAAAAAAGATTTAATTTTTGTTTAAACTGAAATTGTCCACTTTTTTACAGTAAAATCATATAATACTACTTTAATAAATAAGGAAAATATTAATTTAACACTAATGTTCATAATATACTTTCATTTAACAGTGATTTTTGCTAATAAAACATTATATACTAATAAAATAATTATATATATATATATATATTTTAGTGAATGAAAACATATTACCAACCTTCATAATTTAACATTTTGAAGACATTGGATAGCAAAGTACAAAATGGGGATTGATCTGGTCATATGTCACGAGAAGAAGTGAAAGAAATTGGAAGAATTATTTATTAAGTTAATGATTCAGTGATGGGTTAGTCTCCAAAACTGATGCATTGATGTGTCAGTATAAGAAAAGGAAGTAACAGACAGAGAATATATATATTGTTGAGCTCGTGACACATTTGTGAAATGCAAAAGTTAACCTTTTAGTGCAGAGGAGTGAAAGAGACAAGTGGTGGTGGGACCATACTTCACGGGTCTGCTTTTCCTTTCCCTTCTCGTGACACAGATAAACCACACCCATACCAATCACAACCTCATGCAAACACTGTTAAAATAGCTATCTTATTATGGCTAAATTTACTTCAATTGTAAATTCAATTTTTAAACTTTCAATTCTTGGCTGGTTAAGTACAAACAATGTTTAATGGATTTTAACATTTTTCTTGATGTTGAGAAAGTCAATATACCCATTTTGTGGAAAGATATTGTTACATTGTTTAATTTCTGGTTCATTGTGCCTGCAAAACATGTAACTGAAAATTTACTGAAATAAGCTTTTATAGTACTTTAGGCTGATACATTTCTATGAACTTTCTTTTCATTAAGTTGTTGGTACAATAGAAGTGTTTAGATTTTAAGTAAATTTTGAGTGTTTATAGGAAAGATATAATAAAGAAAAGAGAGTCCACTAAGAAGTAGTCATGTTCATAAATAAACACTAATCATAAATGAGACATAAATAATTCACACTTATAAACATTGCACATGAATTTTTCTTTATTTTCCACTTCCTCCTTTTAAAATAAATATTGTATTGAAGTAAAATGAGTCAAATTTAGTCCACTCCCTATAATAGAGTTTTCAAGTGCTACTAAAAAATATCTCGTTAATAATAATTACTCATGATTTTTATATCAATTTTAATAGCATGGTTGTAAAAGAAACACATAATAAAGGTTTAGAAATATTTGGGAGTTTCATTAGAATTCAACCAAATTTTGACTATTTTTTACTGACTTGTTTTTTTTTTCTCCAGTATGCTATTTTATTGTAGTGTTCATAGCATTGAAAAAATGGTGTGAGGATGATCATCATTATTATAGAATTGTTAAAAATGCGGGTTAATTTTGTTGGCCCGTCCTGCACAGTGGATGGTCAGCAGGCCTACGAACCAGTTTACTTAAGAAAAATTAAGATTTCATTAATTTAAAAAAAAAAAAAACTATTGTTGAAGAATTGGATTAAATACGACAGAATGAAAACATCTATCAAAAATACACCATTACATAAGAAAAAACAATTCTAACAGGTGGAAAAAGAAAATAAAAAAAATATTATATTATTGTTTGGATTCCCCATAACTACATAGTTGTTACACCATGGTTGTTATATCATATTCTTCTATTTTAAGAATATTGAATGCACTTTTAGAAGAACTTTCATCTTTCACTTTTTGATAATTATAATCTTTCTCATCATCGGCATTCATTTGAACAATGATAATGAAAGAATAAATTTAAAATAAAAATAGTACGATAAAATAGAATTAATTAAAATAATTGAATTATCTTAAAAAGGTTCATGCTTCCAACTATACAAATAATTATTTTCATATTTTTATGCAAAAGACTATCCCTATACTTCTTAAGGATGATTTAAGAACCAATGCTAAATGCAAATTCGAATGTAAGTGTAGTTATACGGATGGTCAATAAAATCAAACAAATCCATCCAAACATGCTTTCTTTTTGTTGTTGTCATCTCTATCTGCAGATAACGTCCTTATTTCAACCTTATAATTAGCTTTTGAATATTAATCCATTTAAGGCCAATATTTGTAAAATAGCCTAAAAAAAATATTTCAAAATTTCAGCTTTTTCTCCCTCTACACAACCACAACTTTGATTACACTAAGTTGTTCTTGAAATTTATATATATTTTTTAGAAACATTCAGAAGTACAATCTATACTGTATTTTATTTTTTTTATAATGTATTTTGTTTTTAAAATACATATTGAACTGTACAATCTAGAGTATAGCTTCCGATTTAAAAATACATTACAAATTAAATATATTTAAAAAAAATACAATAATTTCCTAGTTTATCCAGTCTAAAATACACAAAGACAACAGAGAAAATAAGACAAATTTAAGAGAAAAATCTATTCCATCTGTGTGGCACTGCAACGACTATGTGAGGCAGTTTCTGGTAATGGTGAAGGGATCACACAATGCCTCCAGACTAAAATGCAAACAACTGGAGGAAGAGTAGTGTGCGCTGCTATAGTGAAGACGGAGAAGACGAAGCTGGAGAAAAGAAGAAAAGATAGGGTTTCATATATTTTTTTCATTAAGCGTATAATGGACATTTCACCACCCATGAGGGTGAAGCTTGAAAACATTGGATGCAGGATGAAAGTGTCTTAAAAGATGGGTAGAACTTAGCGAAAGAGGGCGTGGGAATAAAAACACTTCCAAGGAAGTAAATAAATATATCCTCACATTGCAAATTTGAATAACCATTATAAAACGTCAACCTTCCATTGTTCTCTTTTATTCGATTAACTCACTTTAAAAATACTTTACATATAGATTTTCATAAAACTTATAGTATTGAATTTAGGCTTTTAGATTTTACAATTATTCGAACATCATCATCATCATCAATATTAATAAATTTAAATTAAATCATGATTTATTCTATATTACAATGTTACTATTATTTTAAATTATTTTCAAATATAAATAAATTAAGTGTCATTTTATATTGATAAAATTCACTAAAAAATATAATAAATGTCTTAATTTATATAATTAAGTAATTGTATATAAAAAAATATCTGCACCACATATTTACATGAAAGAAAATGCTAAATACACGCATGAGTGCAGAATTTTGTCTCAGTAAAGAGTAATCCTCACAATAATTCTGTATGGTACTAATAATATTGCTAATGAGTTCCACATTAAGAAACAAATAAATAAAAAGTTATTATTGAAAATCATTACATTAAATGATTTCTATGTTTTAGAAAAATAAATGCTTTCACGATTCATTTAATACCTCTTTCTCATTGCCTAAGGGTAGTTTATAACCTATATATACCCTTAAACATGTAAATTCCAGTTTCACTGAGACCAATAATGGAAAAAAAATGGCATAAAATTTCAAAATAAACCAAGGGGGGCTGAATAGACATCTAAAACAGAAATAAAGGTAGACCACATTGCACAAACTTTGAAGAAGTTCAATCTTCAAGAATGTATCGGTTCCTCCTTGCCCCGAATGCCAATCTCTATAAAGTTACAGAAAAGGAAGCATTAAATTATAAACAAGATTGAAATGCTGGATCATGCTATGGAATGGAAATTGAGCACGTGGTCTAAGGAAACGTGCATAGGTAAAACTAACGATAATGCAAACAATGAAAGTTGACTACTATAGATTAGGCTTTTATCTTAACTGAAAATATCTGGGAATAGGCTTTCAAACCAGTGAGGAATCGGATGTATGTTGGTTTCGTTGATCCGTTTGCAGGGATGGATCTAATGTTTGGAACTAAGTATTCTGCAACCTGTCAACACCACAGCGTTTGATAAATGAGCTGCATGTGTCATGTCATCCAACACATAAATAGAAATCACATCATATTCCGTTACGTTCCAGCAATCCTGGGACAACCAGCTGTAAACTAGGATTATTAAATGATTCCATTTGATTAAGCAATTATCGAGTAAATCATATCCCATCAGTTTAGGCAATTTATAGACCCCTCAAGATTTTTGCAGTCTAGAGTGACTGGCACTGTCATGGGGAGAGAATATTTCTTCTTCTATTTTAGCTCTCCTAATTGTAATGAAAGCTGACCGAAAACACAAACACAAAGAAGATTTCTCGCAAGCCACATAAAGCTCAAATGAGACCCACAGTTTCATGTAAGCAAGATACACCCTTTTGCTACCTACTTTGAAGATGTAGAGTGTCTTAGTATATAAACCGCCTTTGAGAGTGCGAAATCTAGGCAATATGGGACTCTTCTGCCTTATGTAATACCCACTATTCACAACACTAATTCCCTGCACATAGCTTCCTATTTATCTGCCAATCTGGATTCTGAATACAATCACTAAGCATTTTCCTCAAACTATAACAAAGTCTATATGATCAGGTGGTCTAGAGTTTGTCCTTGCCGACCCATTAATTCAAATAAGGTTGAATTTTAGATGGGGCTTCGGCTTTGTCCAGGCCCAAAGGCCTCATGAATTGTGAGGGACATGTTAGAAATTTGGTATAAGAACGTTGAGGTCTTAATATAATAGGTTAATCTTTTGGGTCTATGAAAGTAATCATGAAGGATTTACTTGCAATATTTTAGATTGTTATCACTCTTGAATTTGTTTGCATGAAGTTGTCTGATAGACTTGGCTATTACGAGATGTTTGACTCTCACATCAAGTAGAATAGAATGTTGGATAGAGTATTCGAGTGTTTAGTCCTCTTATATTAACGGCTGGCTTATAACAGTAGGTTTTCAAGTGTTTAGTGCTTACCAAAGTCACAAAAACTAGGAAAATTTTGCAGCTTGAATGAACAAATAGTTCTAATGATTATCAGGTGAGCATAAAGATGGTAGACACATACTAAAGTGCTAGCTTATGTATCATCATTCACTGCTGTGAAAATCTTACCACTTCAGCCGGTTCTGCCAAGACATTAATGAAAAACTTTGCCTGCACATAACAAAGAAGTCAGTCCAAAACACATTGAAAAATATAATATAATATAACGTGGTTTCAAATCTACCTGCTTTGTATTAACACCCGACATGAGAAGATCCGTTGTAACCATTCCCGGCTGCAACATTCAGAAAGCAAAGAAAAACAACAACTGCTATAAACATGGATGTGAAAACCAACCATGAAAACTTTACAGAGAATCCAGCATAACATGCTTCATGTCTTTAGGGTTAAACAAAGAGAAATTAACACTAATTTTGCTTAGGTTTATAGAGGACTTAATCGACACAAAATAAATCTTGGGAGATCAAATTGCACATAGTCCAAACTAGAGAGTCCAGAATGGAACTATACAAAAATACATTAGTACCATAATTTTTTCTGATAGGTAAAATATTTTTTTGTGACTAAGGCTAACAACATTATTTAACCTAGTGGATGAGCAAGGGAGTTATTGTTGTTATTGTAACACTAACATAACTTTACTACAAGTTCCTTCACCACCAAGTTCAATCACAGTGTACAAGTAATAAATATTTATATGTTCTTGAGCACATTCAAGCCCCATGAGTAAACGATGCTCTAAAAGTAATGGCATCATTCAGTTCTAGTAACACAACAAAAGGGAACTGGAATGAATCTGCAAATGAAAAAGCATGTCAAATTATTAATTCTTTTCTGGAAGAGTTGTTAAATTTATTATATGAAATAAATGTGTTTGTAATCTCTATACTCTGTTAAATGTGGACAAGGTCCCAGCATATATTAATAAATTTTTAGTCCTTAAACTATAAAAAAACTTGTGGACTTGGTTCCTTCCTAACATCTTAAAACATGATGAAGTATACGAAATAAAAAAAAAAAAAAAAAAAAAAAAAAAAAAAAAAAAATTTTTTT
>Ga0209489_104028_pt1 | contig 27676 bp, 18 predicted proteins | sample SiratrowhiteBW_FD_187527 | JGI IMG/M metagenome (GOLD analysis project Ga0209489, IMG submission 187527) | Root nodule microbial communities of legume samples collected from California, USA - Siratro white BW (SPAdes) (version 2) | ecosystem: Host-associated > Plants > Roots > Nodule | place... | reverse complement strand
TAGAAAACATTTAGTATTGCACTGCACGCAACAACGAAGTACCGTATCCTCCCATTTGTCTTCTACGGTTAAAAGTAACCTAACTTCCAAGTTTCTACTTTCTAAATATTTCATTTTTTTTTTTTTTATAATGGAGAATAAGATTTAAACTAGAAAGTGATGTCTAACTTATACTTGATTTGAAAATGATTGATTTAGGATATTTTAAATAAGATGGTAAATTATAAATAAAACAAACATAATAAATAAAAAAATTAACAAAATGTTCAGTACCACTGTTAATAAAGGTGAGTTCAATACCACTCCTTTCAATCATTTATTTGTAACCTATGTATGTATTTTATATTTGCATTAATATAATAATAAAAATATATATATATTACAATGATGCAAAGTATCACTTGATTTTCTACATATATGATCAAAACTATTTATAATATCAATTATTTTAGATATTATTTTTAACATAAATTTGAGTTTAACATATTGATTAATTAGCAAATTGTTTCACATTTGAGGATATATTTAAAAAACTATGTAGAAAGAAAGAAAAAATCAATCACGTTTATATATTACTATAATCTCATTTTTTATTTAATTATAATGAAAAATTTTATTAATCATCTTACATGTTTCAAATATTATAATATAATTAATATTAATGAAATAAAAATGTATACATATTTTATGTTTATATTTATATGCGTGATATTATTTTAAACTGATATATATTTATTACTTTCCATCTTAGATTGAAATAATAATAAAATATGATAACTTAAAAATAACGAAATACAAAATATCAGTTAAGTCAAACTAAGTCAACGAAAAATAAATTAAAAAAATAATTTGTTAAGCATTGATGTGATCAATGGAAGATAAATATTATATAATATATATATATATATATATATATATATATATATTATGAGTATATGTTTAATTAATACATTGACGAATTAAACGAGTCTTACTTTTTTAATTTTATTTTACACGTTCATTTCTTCTTTTAATTTTGTACTTGTCTCTTTCTTTCCACTCATGTTTATTTTAATCTTAAAACCAAAATCTGAATTGTGTTCTAAATCATTGCCCTCTAACTAAATTGTGTTGTCCAAATCGATGTGAAGTAGAAACATTTGTCTTTACCTCCAAAATTGTCAAACCCTTTGCATTAAGGTTTCCTTGATTCTAGTCATTCAAGAGCGTCATTGTGAATAAGTTGTTGTGTAATACTATTACTTAGTTTTGAGGGAATTGTCTTGAAGATAACATTTCAGGTAAGCGAAGTTAGCTTTGATTTTTCAATAGTACTTTAGGTTAGAAAATCTAGACACAGGGGTGACGTGGTCACCAATTCTAAAATTTTCTTGCAATGATGAAATTGATTCTATGTTGTTTGATATATTCAATTTATTTGTGAAGTGTTTAAATGGTAATATTGTGTGTGAATAAATGAATTTGTATCAAGTTGATGTTATACATTTTGGATAATATTGGATTATGCATTAAGTATGAAAAGTCTACATTGTAACAGAGATCCTTTAGCTTCCCTGATAGTCTAAGTCACATAGACTAAGACATCAGGTGGTGAGAGAAGTTAACAAGAGAATTCACACACACAGGTATTAAATGTTTAAATTTACTTTAATCTTTGATGTAATAGATTAAATGTTAGTATCTAGCATAGGCATATTTAATGAGTCCTCCCAAAGATGATAGGTTCATATGTGGTCTTTATGAATGTTGTATATTGACATTAGAATGAAGTTGAATTGTTGTGATTGGTATTGGGTTTTGTATGACTATGCTTGATTAAAAAGGAAATTGGATAAGTTATAAATTCTTAATCAATTTGGTTTCTTTTACTTATATTTTTGTATGTTAGAACTTGATTTTAATAATTAACTTTTGTTTTTCTTGTTATGTTTTGAATTGCGATGATTGTACTATTTACATGAAGATACACAGATGTAGGTGCAAGAGCATTTAAAGGACACTAGGCTTTTAACATAGAATTTGTTTTGTAATTAGTTGATTTATAATGTATTCTCATTGTGTATAAGAGACATTTTGAAACACCATATGTTGTGTATGATGTTAACATTAGGCTTCTTTATAAATTAATGTTAATACTAATCAATTTAAATATTCAAACCAGATGTATCAGGTCTGTTGTATCTGTACCTAGCGTTGGACACCTCCAACTAGATGCAATTCACTCGAGTTGCTCTTGAATCTAGCAATGTCCAATACAATTTCAGAGTGATGCTGAACATAATTCAACGTCGACCTTAGGTCCTTTAATGCTGAATGTTATTCTATGACACCAAAAACATTCAAATTTCTCATCTCTTTTCTATCTTTCATGAATTTAAATCATATTTTCTTCACTTTTATATTTTCTATTTTCATAAGACAACAAAGATTAAATTAATGGGGTGTTACAAATTCTCCTTTTCTAAATTATTTTAATCAAAATTCTTCCATCAACATATGAATATCTATTTTATATCTTTTATCAATGAAGTATTTTTAAATTTTATTCTTTTATATTTATGTATATTTATAAATATTTCCCGTAAAAGAAATAATTTATCATGTTTGTTTAGAAACAAAAGTGCAAGAAGAGGGCAAGGTACACATGGTTGAATAAGAAAATAAAACCTTCATTTTTTTTTCATATAAAAGTTATATATAAAAATAAACTTCATACTTACATATTGTGAAATACATAGGAGAAGAGTTGTTCACATAGACAAGTAAGCGAAATTTTAAAACCACACTCTATTGTCGAATTCTGATTGGGAAATGCAATTAATATTATCTTTTTAAAATACTATTATTATTAAAGTAAATAGTATACATATAAATATATAATAGGGAATTAAATCACGTGAATGTAAATACAAATGTTACATTGTTCATAAAAGATTTTTTATTATATTTTTTTAAATGAATTTTCATTTACATAAATAATATATACATCTTTTTTTAAAAATTGTTTGATGCCTGGTTTTATAAATATTTATCTACTTATCATCTTTTATATATATATATTATGACACATAAGACATTTTTCGTGAAATGAGTCTTATTTAAGATTGCAAATACCTTTCATTTTCTGAACTATTGGTAAAGACATAAAGGATTGAGTTGGTGTCTTTTTCCATAGTAGGCAGCATCAAAGGTCTACTTGATTTACAAGTTACAACTACCCATAACATCCAAAAACATGTATTTTTTTGATATTTTTGTAATATTTTTAAACTATTTTATTTTACCTAGTTTTATAATAAATTTTAAAACGAATAAAAAATACTGGTTTTCTAAATCAGTTTTGGGCCATTTTGTACTTGTTTGACCGTTTATTGACCAATTTATTTTGATTCTAAAATTATCAATTAATTTCTAGTCTAGTTGGATTTTAACAACTATAAAATTATAAAAATTATAATAATTTCTTAAGATTTGGTCAAATTTATCATGACAATTTTTTTTTCATCTCTGCATTTGTTTAAAAATATTATCTTCGCATCCTTATACATTATATTAATTTATAAGAAAAATAGTTGTAAACGTTATAAAGGTAAAATATATGTATAATCTTAAAAAAATTCTAAGAAACACAAATATAACTTAGTCTAAAATATATTATTTAATTAAAAATAACAAAAACATATTTTAATATTTAATTATTTTGTTTGTTTCTTGTAATTAAACAAACTTTGTTTGAATCTTACTTTTAAAAATTATTTTTAATCTTTATAATATTATTTGTAATCTATTTTAGTTTCGTGTAAATAATCGAGACTAAAACCGATTAAAAATTACATATATAATAATTAAAAATGATTAAAATGATATTGTAAAAATTAATACGAATGATTATATATATATATATATATATATATATATATATATATATATATATATATTAAGAAATAAATTTTACTAATTATAAAATTAAATGATTTAAATCATATTTTAACTAAGAAAATAAGAAAACGAAAAGTGACTGATAACACTCAGAAAAGAGTGTAAAATGATAGTATTTTTATTCTCAAATACGTTTTTTATTTAATAAATAATAACATGTAAAAAAACATCAATACAAATAGAATGATGTAAATATATCGGTCATGTACTTATAGCCTTTTGAGCTTTCGAACTCCTAAAATAAAGACTTAATTAATAAAAAAATATATAATTATTTAAGTACTTGAACAATATTTTACATTCTTGAATCTATGAGTTATCGATTATGAGTAAATATACTATTACTTATCAAGTTATTCAAATATGTCCGAATTATTCAAATATAAAAATACTTAGTTATAATTATATTTCTAAGTTTTTTGAATGCGGTTAGGCGCAAGTTATTTTAGTTTTGTCTGTAACAATTTTATTTAAAAATTTTATTACAATTTTTATTATTAAGAACTTGTAAATGTTATTTTAGTGATTTAAGAGTATTTTATTTCAAAAAGAGTTGTTATTTTCTTACTTTTTATTTTTTTTAATTTTATTGTTTTATTTAAGAGAAACATATTAATATTGAAGAACATTTATTATTTCATTTGTTTTTCATTTAAAATTTTTTAATTAAACAATTTTAATATATATGTAAAAACCTCTTTTTTATGTGTGTATTTTTTATATTACTTTCTTTCAAAACTTAGGAATATTATTTAAAATGATGTTGAGTTGCACTTCCGCAATAGCAAATAGAAAATATCTTATTTATGATGTCAAAAAAAATTACAATGATAAATCAATTACTTGTCTAATCTTAAAAAATTATAAATAAAAGTTACTTGTCCAGGATATATTGTAAGTAAACAGTATTTGTTCAAAACCAAATTTGGATAAATTTTAAATGAAAAAATTGACAGAAAAATATAAAAGTTAAGTAATACTGTTTAATACCAAAAGATGATAATAGTAAAAATAGGCTAATTTTAAAGTATTATGAATTCAATACTCAAATAGATTATGCTTAATTAATTTCACTGATTTATTTATAAAGTATTTTCCCATAAAAATTCAGACACTAAGTTTTTCAATGGTAAAAAATTGTTTTTTAATTTAATTATTCCAAAATAAAGGTTTTCAATGAAATATAGTATCCTAAACATTATTATGTTATGTATTATCAGTGGTTCTTTGAAATAAAAGTATTTAAATCAAACATAATTTCGATCCCTGTGACTGTGTTAAGAAAAATCCGTAACAAGAAAATATATTATTTTTTATCTGAAAAGCTAAAAAATTAAATTATTTTGGTGACGAATATTCCTTTATTCAAATTAACTTTTACTTTGTCTTTATGTTAATGGACCTTTTAATGATACTTAAGCAACTATGTCAAGATAATAATTCAATATGAAAAATAGATATTTATAGTTGCTTATTTATTGCTGCAAATAGATTATATAAAACGAATATGGCACAGGGAAATTTATCTTCGTCTCTCCCCTTGGTCATATTTTATTATTATTTTTTTATATTACAAAGAAACACCTGAACAAGTTCCAGGTTCAAAAAATAAAACCACAACATTAAAGTAGAAAAATAACCAAGAAAAGTCAATCACACTTGCTATTAAGGTGTGCAAGTTATAGATATGGTGTAATATTTTTCGATACCTTCTTTTTAGTATAATCAAACTGATTACTTTAAGCTATGAGTGAGTTTTCAAGGTGTTTTTCAAATGCATTACAAAAAATTCAATTTGATTACATAAAATTCCATGAAACCTTAATAAGAAATACAATACTACCAGAAATTCAAATAATATTTTAAGAAAGAACTCTTCTTCACATTATGAATACTCATGGGATATATTCAGTGGGTCTACATTTAATTACCATCCAAATAAGAGAGGGAGGATGCATGTTCCTATCTAGATTCAAGGATCAATTTAAAACCCATATATCATTGATGAAGTCATGGATGTTTCTAACCTTCAGAAGTCACTAAAAATATGCAAGATCTACATCTCGCTGCCATCTTGGACAATACCAGCAAAACAATTTCAAACGCACATGCACATAATTTCCATAGGAACCAAAATTTTCACATCTCATTTTTCATCTGGCTCGGCTAGTTTCATTGGTATTCTGGACACATTTCTTCCAAATATTATCTCATATGTCTCCATGTAAGTCTCCGAGAATAGGGCCTCCTCCTGCCAAAGCATACAATACTTCTAATCTTTCTAAAACTACCCAGCAAACATCTGGGAAGAGTTGATGGCCAAATTCTGTTTTTAGTAGTAGTTCTTCTCACAACTGCTAGTGGAGTGTATGAGAACAACTCTCCCACAAAGCCAGCAAATTTGTTCTTTACAACACGCTCTTCTTCTTCTACTTCTTCAATATCATGCTTCTCATTATCCGTGGTTTCATCATCAAAACCAATCTCATCATTATCACACTTTCCTTTGTGCTGATGGCTATCCACTGGAGAAGACCTGTACCTCGCATATAACGAATCTTGTGTGAGGACTTTGTTTCAGAACACTTTTTCTTTTCTTAATGTAGAAACATCAAGTAGTAGGTACTGAATTTCTTTGGGCATGTTTTGTTATGTTGAGCACATTCTTTTATTTCAAGATGTACAATATGTATTAAATTGATTCAGTGTCAGACACGTGCATCTGCATATTACTTAATTGTTTCAGATGAAAAAGCAGTAATTTGCAAACAGTTATAAGATGACGCTAAATGACAGCGTAACACAAATTCAAAGTCTATTAATGACTAAGTGATTAACATAATGAACTAACATGTTTGAACTCACGCATATTTCATTAAGTCATAAATAAAGGTTTAAGAGGAACTGCTAATCCCATTGGTTCTTGATGAAAACTTGATGTTTTCATGACCGAACTACAACACAAGCCAAGGACTAAACCAAGCGTAAACAATCATGTTGATTCCTCTGCATGATGCAGGAAACACAGTTCAATATCTGTATAGTTAGCAGGAGACTACTGGAAAAGTTTTACCTCCTGTGCTGTTTCAAATAGACAATTCTTTTCTTCAACCGCTTTCTTTGGACACAGCAATTGTTTGAAACATGGCGGATGAAACAAAGCTATGCAAACCAAAATAAAAAGAGCAAAATACATATTATGAGCAACAGAATTCTCCCATATTATAGCAGTCATGATAAGAGAGAAGCAATCCTCACAATGACACAATGCTTAATTCTTAACTTTGGCAACTAATAAGAGAATAGAACAAGAACAAACTACAAAATAAATCGGGCTTCAAATTTCATTTTTCCCATATACCGGTTGAAGAAAGCAACCATAAAATGCCAGAAAAGCAAACTCCAAATATCAAATGTGATCAAGCACCAAGTAGTTGAGACTCAATATCCAACATAATAGTACTTCGCAACCTAGAAAGATTGTATTCTACCCTAATGGTAGTCACGTGATTCACAAAATTACAATCAAATCTTTGTTTTTCCTAAACATTCATTACAAACTAACCACTTACTTATTATTAAGAAAAGATGTCTTCTTTAACTGTCCTGTTGTTTACTCACACCAGCTTTTGCATAATTAAATAAATTAAAAAAAAAATTAAAAAAAAATACATGTAATTAGCCATACACAGTGCAATGAGCTTCCATCTTCAACTCTTTCACGGCAAATGTTATCTTTCTCTCACATCAATACAAGAAACAATTACAGGCCCATATAACTGACCGATTATCTAGAAACTCCAAAACGAATAGAAAAGAAAAGGGTCACAGAAGCACATAGTGTCACTTGGAAAAATATTTCACTAAACAGTGAAGGTTTAAATCAAAAGATGACATTAAGTAACTAACCTGGTCACCATCCTTGATGCCATAATTTCGAAGATAATCATTCTCGGTAACCAGCTTCTGTCCATCATAGCATAAGCAAAACTGCCCCCAAACATGCGCCCTTCATAACCCAGCATAATATATCAATTTAAATTATGCCTAAGTCAGTACAAATTTCAAACTTACCATACCTTGTTAGTCCATTAATTATATAACAATTTTCGCTTCAATATTTTTTCTAAAATTACTATAATTTTCCCGCACCGACTTTCAAGTAAAAATTGTTATTACTTTAAAAATAATAATTATAAAATTAACAAAATCATCTGTGTATATACTATTTATCCTTCGTTGTGATATTTGTTGTGTATCTTAGAAAGCTCGTTTAGATTGCAATATTTTTAAAAGAGTTTTGTGTGTAATGCAAAAGGAGATGTTCTTAAACAAATTGGAGAGTCGTGTAGAACTTTAAAAAAACAGGGGCATCAATGAAAGAAAACCTAATGATTGTAATTTAGTGATAAATTTATGATTCATAGGGTCATTTCTGTGAGTGATTTGATGGCAGTTAAAGAGTAGTAATATAATTTTCTCCATAAAAAAATGAAATACATGATGAAAAATTTAAAACCGAAGAAAAAAATTGTGGGAAGTGAAATTTGAAAGCATTTGTGTATCGAACCAAATCCAAATGTTTGAGAAGATTATGAATTAGAATGTATGAAAGGAAGTGTGTACCATGAAATTTTGGCAGGACCCTTGAGAGGGGCGTGGGAGAAGACAGCCTCGACTGCATCTTTGAGTTCGGCAACAGTGGCGGTCTTGGAAACCTGAATATCTGCGAAAGGCGTAGAAGTGTGAGCAGTGTGTGAAGAGATGATGGTAAAAGAGAAGGGAAAGGGGTTGCGTACGGAAGGAGGAACCGTCGAGTTTGAGGACGGAGAGTCGGAGGGGAAGGGAGGGAAGGCGGTTGTAGAGGAGGGGTTTTCGGGCGAAGATGGCGTGGAAGAGGGGGAGGGGGGAGGAGGAGGAGGAGGAGCGGGAAGGAGTGGTGGGATGGGGGAGCATGAAGGTGGTTTGTTGGTGGTGGGACATGGTGGAGGGGTTAGAGTGGGAAGAGTGGGGAGAAGGAGTATATAGAAGGGAGAGGGAGAGATTCTTGGAGGAGTGTGACACGCATTCAGGAAATGGATGAAGTTAGGGTTTGGTTTTGGGACTGTGGCTACTGCTGCTTCTGCTTCTGTCGGGGAGATTCTGATTCTTCTTCATCAGCGAAAGAAAACAGAGAAGAGAGAGAGAGAGAGGAATACTTCTACAACAGAGAAAACAAAGAAAACCGTTACATCCGCCCGCAACGGTCTATTTTAGTGGCCATGGGCTTGGCCATGATTTTGTATTTGCAGTTACTTCCTGCACTGTACAAATTTTGACTTAGTACTGTATAAATTTTTGAAATACCAAAATTGTCTTTAGTATTATTATTTTGTATCACTTGTGTTTTTCTTTTAATTTTTTAATCTTACTCTTAATACACGATAATTCTGTATGCTGAAGAGCTCAATAACTAAAACCATAGAGCATATGTTCAATTTATAAAATTCTACTCATCATAAATCTTTTTAAAAATAATGTGAAAATCATGTATCAAATAATTAGTAAAACATTTAACAATAGATTGAATGAGTGTTAACAAATAAATCACATTTATTATGACTATTTAAAGAGGAAAATATGAAATATATATACTAATTTTACCATAACTATATTGTTACTGACCATCTTTACTTTAAATACATTATTATATACACTATTGTAGGTTTTTCTCTTTCATGGAACTCTCATATCATGGACAGTTTGAAGTGGTTATCTTTATTAAATAGCAAATTATACTAGTTTTTTTATTTAAACAATATTACACTTTCACTTCCCTTCATTTTTTAATCTTAAATAAAATCATGATATTGTAACAGTCACATTCCTACTCTAATAGTAGACCATTTCTATTAAGTTATTATACGAAGTGTACAACGCAATTTAATTCTTATATTCCCTGTTCATTGTTTGGATAGAGTGCGGAAGGTAGAGAATTAATTTGTAGTGATTTGAAGAGAAAGTCTAAAGTGAAGTGATTTCATTTAATAGAAAAATAATAAATTTAAGTAGAACGTTCATGATATTGATTAATTGAATTATGGAAAGTTGATAGATTACTTTTAGTGTAATGACAAACTGTAAGTTTTAAAATATAAATATTTTTTGCTTACAAATAATTAGTTAGAAAATTAAAATAAATTATTTCTTAAAATGTTAATTATTTAAAAATATTATTAATTAATTTCCAATAATATTTATAAAAAAAGTTTTCAAAAACCCCAATAAGTAAAATTGTTTTAAAAAACCAAATATTGAATATAAGAATAAACTAATAATTTATCAAAAATTCTCATAAATTCATTAGTTTCTTCTAACGTTTCATTCTCTCTTTCAAACTTTCTTTACAAATCATCGTAGATTCTCACAACTCACCTAAACCGATTACATACAATGCTCATAGATAATCTTAAATCAATCCCCACAAATCCACACAAATAATAAAGCACCGTTACCAAACATAAAAGATATAAATATGTTTTCTTGTCTAGAGGGAAACCTCGTAACGAGACACTCATAAATTGATTTAAAAGAATTCTGTATGAATAATTTTATATATGAAAACACATTAAATAAATATTTTAGATATGAAATTACCTTGTGTGACAAAGAAACATTTTCCTAATAGAACAAGGGATACTAGTGTTCAGACAATATGAACTTCAAAACATATTTTGTGATGAAATGAACTGGTAGATTTAAATTTTCTCCCTACGATGAATTTTCTATTAAAATACAATGTTTGTTAACAATTACACTTACAGAGAGATATGCATGGCATTCATCAATTGCAATGGGTGAACAAACGACTAGATCAATACATGTTTGAATACACTAAAGCCATGACACCCTTTCCCCTCTGATTCCGCAGAAACAGTTTGCATGTCAAGTTGTAATTAGCAAAACTTCCCAGAAGTATCGATTTGTCGATCACAAGTTCCCATACCCGAGTTCGGTTCAGATTCTTCTTCCTTCTCGAGGGATGTAGTAATGGGCAGAAAACTGAAGCAAATGGCACTCCCAAATTGAAAAAGAAAACTTCATCTAGAGGACTTGAGTGAGTTATTTGCCAATGAGCTTGTAGTAGGCATATAGACCAGATCCAGCAAAACCAAGAAATTGCCCAGTTACGTTCCACTGAAATTGAATAAAAACACATTCTATCATCAGTAAAAGTATGCTCCATTGGGAACACAAGAAAAGCTGCAGAGTAAGGACAAGAATACTCACAATATCAAAAGGTAGCCCACCAAAAATTATCCACCCAAGACCAATAGTAAACAGATCCTAGACATCGATTGAGAATAATTAGAAAGTGTAAAAGCTGCCTAAAACAATCGTGGCAACATGATAGAGCGCAAATTAGAGAGGAAGTAGAAATAAGTTCTGAGTGGAGAAGGGAACAACTGATGTAACCAAATAATTTTCAACTAATATCTCTAGTACCCCTACCCCCTATCTAGATGGTAGAAGGTGAATGCTAACACTTACAATTTAGGAAAATACGCACATTGGCAAAATACAATATGTCAAAAGATCCAATATGTTGGTGCAATTAACAATGCCAACTTAGGAAACAAGCTTAATCACCATGCAAAAAAGCTACAGTCAATGCTTAACAGTTAGGAAAAAGTGAATCATAGATTAATAACATAAGGTCATCTCTAATAAAATCAGTTCATGGTTGGTTAACAAATTATACCATTGGAGTAAATGACATGACATTGCTATATATAAGAACCGTTGCTTAAAAAAATTATGCTTTGAATTAGAGAAATTAATGGGGTTTAAGTGTTACGAATATGTAGTCAACTATAAAAATTACAAAATCTGGTTAAGCACTCACCTTAACAATCTTAGCATTGAAGTGAAATTTTGCGTGGAGTGCTTAAATGTGACATTATAAGATCCACAAAACTATGGTAATAAACTCATTCAAGCAACCATGCATCATGGATGCTCTAAGAAGAGGCTAACTCTATTATAATGCCAAGCTTCATCCTCATAGATCTAAAAGCTACAATGTCTAGGTAAACTAGCCAATATTCCAACCTCAAATCCACTACAATAGCATTGTCATGGTTAATCCGTACATTTGAAGTATTGTCCGTTTTGGAACTCAATACTTCCATAACAATTTTTTCTTTAAAAAGCATCTCAATGGATTAAGGGAGGAGGGTGTATATAAGCTAATTTGGCCTTAACTTCAAAGCGATGTGACGCTTTTGAACATACTGAAATAATTCCCCAATCGAGGGCTATGTTGTAGTAGTGGCCCGAAACCCTCCATTTTGTCCCATGGATGATACCAATGTTTCGACCTTAAATTCGCTAAGAGCAATGTAAGGATCAATTACCACATTCGAGATATTGTCCGCTTTAGAGCTCGATATGTCCGTTATTTTTTGTCCCTAATAGTTGTTTTGGTGGGTTAAGTAAGAAAGGTGTTTATAAACTATGCTTAGTCTTAACTCCTAAGCAACAAAGAACTTTAGGGTGTACAAGAACAAATGTTGTGACCTCAAGTCTTCTAAGACATAGTATCGTTAGAGTCAGTTACTGCATCCAAGGTATTGTTTACTTTGGAACTCAATACTTCCTTTACAGTTTTGTCCTTAAAAGGAACTTTGTGTGTTAAGGAAGGAAAGTGTATATAACTACTTTTGGCCTCGACTTTTAAACAATGTGAAACTTTTAGGTGTACTTGAATAAGCCTCCCAATTGTGGCATAAGGGATACAAGAGTCTAGAACCGTCCTTTTCATCTCCACATCATTAGAGTAAATAATCATGTTTGAAGTATTATCTGTTTTGGAGCTCAATACCTTCATCATGGCTTTGTGCTTAAAAGATGCTCTGGTGGGATCACAAAGGAGAACGTATGTATGTATGTATAATATATCCTTGATCTCAACATCTAAACAATGAGGGACTTTTAGGTATACCGGAACAAGTTTCATCACATCAACATGAAATTTTGGCTTGAGCAGCTATTAAATACCATTTTTTAGAAATACATAGAATCCTCCCTTATGTAAATGAAGAAAATTGTAGATCGCAAAAACATGTTAGCTCCAATGAAAATATTTTGACTGAAGTCAATGTAACTCCACCACAGCATGAACAATGAACTAACAAATGTCCAAGTATCAAAATACAAAATGACAACCTTGACCAAGAGACCAAATTCATTAAGAAACTTGTAACCATTCACATGTTAAACTTGAGTTAATGAATTGTAACCATGATAAGTAAAGAACACAGAGTAGGCTCAGATTGAGAGTATAGGATTTGCCACAAGGAAAGCAATAGCAACAAAGTTCACTTAATAGGAATCTTCAACCAGAATATTAGACCTTTAGATTGCTTCATGATATTAAAATTCAATCTTCTATAACTTGAATGGGAGGAAACATCCATTTCTCTTGGTTCAAAGACTCTTCTGACCGCATAATCAAGATCAGATTCATATTTGTGTTTGCGATTCAATAGAGAAGAATTAAAATAATCGTATTGGATTAGTGAAAAACATGATGCATGAAATTGGAGGTCAGTGAGGCCCCATCCATTGTTAGTGCCAGTGATTCCATTGGGATCTCTTGGATGTGTATAGTGAAGTGAGTGATTGGAACATATTTGAGGAGGGGAAAAGTGGAACATGATTAGGGACTGAGAATCAGAGAAAAAAAAGGTGACATATGACCTGAATTTGGGTTTTGATGAGGGAAATAACACGAAGAATTATTGATATAGCATGAACATCGATGAGAATGAAATAGATAAAGGGGGGTGAATAGAGCTGAGAACTTGAGGGAAGGGAACAAAATGAGCTCGGGGGAGCTCTATGCAGCAAAAAATAGTTTTCATGGTTGATACCATGGGGATCTCTATTACCATGTTGAGAAATATGAATGAGTCCAAATTGTAGAGAAAGTAATGAGAATCTATGAGAATGATAGAATGCATTATTGATGCAAAATGAAGCCCGTACAAATTAAGAAACGCTATACTTATATATATATGGAAGAAGAGAGACTAACTAATCAAACCATCATCTTAACTAACTATTTCAACCAATCCAACTATCTCTAATGACAATATCATGAGTATGATGTCCAAATTAAAAGTGTGTTCTTAATGTGAAAAAAAAAAAGCATGTTCTTAGTCCAATTAAAGGAATGCACATCAGACTCCATGGCATTATGTGGAAAAATTATGTTCTTAATCCAATTAAAGCCAATTTATTGTGCGAAGTCAGTATGATGTCCAAATTAAAGGTTTCCAACGTAGATTAAATATCTTAAGCCTAATTGATCAGAAACAATTATCTGGAAGTTACTTTCTTTTACCAAACTGTTCATGAGTCAAATATGATTTGAGACAAGTCGATTTCCCAAAAGAATCTCCAGATTATGCACATTTCTTTACTTCCAAATAAGATTGCAACCAAAATTTATGCCACTTCAAATAAATTCCCCCTTATCTCTCTCATCTGCATCAGTATCTAGACCCAAACTAACAGTTGATTACACTTGCTCGTTCTTAACACCAAAATGTACAAGAAGAATCTCCCCAAATTCCAAAATTAATAGCCAGACCAGTCTACTAATAAGGCCATATTCTCACCCTATATTAGTCAAATTCGTTGATGTTCCATTGCACACAAAAAGTCCTTCCACAGAAAATATCATACTATACTATGCCATCATTATGAAAGCAAAGCTTTACAGCATCATCAATGACAACCTGTAAATCTAGTTGCACTATTTATGCAAGGTAAAAAGACAACAAGCAAGGCATACATACATACCTTCAGATTACCACAAATTGTCTGTGTCACAGCTGAATTTAGAGTTGTGTTCAGAAAAATACAGTAATTCAAAAAGAATGCCAGTATGCAGGAAAAAAGCAAAATAACCTGCAGAAGAAAAAAAACACAGAAATTACAACTTCTCATAATTTCAAATTATGAGGAAATATATTTAAAACTTGGTTCTGAGTTATACACACAGAAGACTATTGCTTCTTTATTAACAAAATGCAGACCTTTCAATTGAAAATACTGATCAACTAAGAGAGATCAACATTTTTTTTATTATATTCAATGATTTCAAAATGGACCAATCACTTAAACAATATAAGGAGAGTTTTTAGGGTTTGAGGTTCAGCCCCAGCGGCTCATACATAAATAAAATCATGGAAAAAAACATTGAAATAGATTTCTAGTATAATTAAATTTATTTATAACATAAATAAATATTAAACTAAAGTACTATACTAATAATGACATTCTTTAACCTATACTAAAAGATGAAAAGTGGAAAGCATACACACAATTACTCCTTACTCTTCAATTCCTCTATTTAACAAGATACACAGGCCTAATACCATATCACGTTCGCAGGCTTTAGGAATATTCTTGCAGGGGCTTTTTAGTAAGTCTCGAATCTTAGTGACCACTGGGTTAAATGAATCCTAGTCCGCTAGATTAGTTGAATCAGTATCCCTTTCAAAATATTTTTTTTTTTGGCAAGTAACCAATGAAGGTCCAACAATGACTTGTGGATACTACAACTTATTGAATGAGAATGGGTAAAGAAGAACATACAATAAAACCAGGTGAGAAGAGATATGGAAAATTGATTGCTATCTTCAAGTCACCACGAATAAATGTCCAAATGAGTAAAACAGGCCCGCATATGATTCCTATAATAAATAGATAAGTATTTCAATTTTCAAATAAGAAATTCAGTTACACTAGAAAGTGTTAGTTTAATAGGCCATCATACACAATATATCAGCTTACCATTGCACCACATAAGGCCAAAGCTATTAAGACCACTAGTTTTCCCTGATAAAAAGACATGATACCTTACAAGTTATAAACAAAAAATTGCAGGCTAAAGAAAGAAGTTATAAAATTTCTGCTTTATGTCAGAGAGTGAGAGTATAGGAATACAACCAATGCGGGATATGGTTGCAAGATATATTGCTGTGGCGATGTTTGACATGAAAACAACAGCATAGCCATAAGCATCAAAAGAAAAATCCCGTGCTCCAGCAACGAACGCACCAATGACAATCAAGCCAACACTGATAACAGCCTTATAAATTTCAGTTAAATGAAGGAATTAGGAAGATGCTCATTCAAATAACAACTTGAACTTTAACTTCATTGTGTTAAAAACGAAAAGGGGATATAACCAAAAGAAGTTCATACAGGGGGACATCTCACATAGCTTAATTTCAAACATAGCAAATGTAGATAGCATATACCAAGTCTAAGTGTAAAACATGTTCCGAAATCAGAATGACTCATTTCCCTTTTTCTCCATGAACACAAGTATTTTTATCTTGGGTTAAGTAGTTTGAATAAAGATATGTTAACATTATAAAAAGAGAGAACACAATGTGAGACATCATCAATCAGACATGAATTAGTAATACTCATCAACCGTGTGAACTTTCACACATCGATTTGCATCCATTTACATAAGGAGGAATTCCATGGCTAGATTAATTATATCTACATGATTTACAATATCTGATACACGGAAACTAGGATAATAAGTCAAATAATCCTAAATTTTTATGGAATATATGTCAATTGTATAATCACTAAATAGGGGACATTTGCCCAAAATAGGATAAGCTTTTCAACAACCAACTAGCTTAACCCTTTATGAGTAACATAAATTATTTAATTAATTTCTATAATTTTCAAATAGCAGTCATCCAGCTAGGTAGGCCATTCCACAATGATATTTACGATAGATAACTGTGGTAAAAGTAGATCAATGCACTGTCCATACTTCAAGTCCAAAGGGCCCTTGAATGTGGGGGACATGTTAAAGATGCAATAATGAACTTCAAGTGCCTTCACCCAACACAGCTTAGGCTCTTTGAGAATCAGTTTAGGGCACTTGTAATCATCAAGTTGGTAATGACCCTTTCCATGACAAACTATTCAAATTATATACCACATAAGAAATTATAAGTAATTTGTATATATAAAAAAAGATAGGTTTGTCCGGACAAACTTCTCTCCAAGAACTTCTGGAAGAGAAAAGTAAGAAGAAAAATGAAGTTGACTTATCCATAAGTTAATGTTGAAGATCTCACATCAACTAAAATTATATATAAGTGGGTGTAATCCTGATCTTACAAGTTGGTTGTGTGAGATTGAACTAGACTTAAAATTCATTTTTTCAAAAAGTTAAAATTAGTTTATGCACAAGTTAATTTGTAGAAGCTCCTCTCGTATTGCTTCTCCAAATTCTATTTTTAACTTGTACATAAGCTAGTTTTAACTTATGGAGAAGTCAATTTAATTTTTTTTTTTTTCATATTTTTCTCTCTTCAAAGGCTTCATGGAGAAAGTCGTCCAAACCGGCCATAATACAGTCCACTGCCCCTGTATTAAATTGTGCACTTCACATATGCTGCTAAACTTTTAGGTGCATGAATCAAAGATTTATTTGAACAAAATGTGATATACTGCAGATTATATTATGCAATGAGGAAAATGCACTTTACCTAAAAATGACAGAACGCGTATACCTCTGCCCCACCAGAGCAAACTCAACAAGCATTGTAAACACCACTGTGGTCCTCCTTAGAGTTGTGTACATTGGAACATTTACCCCACGAACAGACTCCATGGTGACTAGCTAAGGAGAAGTACAGGGGTGAATAGAAAATATAAACAATACTTGCTAAGTATTCGTTCTCTACTTTCTCAGAGGGGAAAAGGGTATACCATGTAAAATAAGTATGCTCCTGACAGAGGAAGAGTGTGCTTCAAAGTCTTCAGTGGTACAAATTTTGTTGAGTTATCTGATATAAGTAAGGATTCGTTTGCTGTGAATGATATCATCCTCCAGCGTCTCAACAAATAGAGAAAGCAACACGAACATACCATCTGCAGGAAACGAAGAATAGAAGTGTATTTAAAATTGCGAAATGAATAAAGTGGATCTTCACATCAATAGATCGGCAATTATAAGGCCTAGTGTAGACACTGTATGACGCCTAAAATCTAGATGCAATATAATTTTCTTCTTCCACTTTCCCAATGAATAAAAAAAACTATTGCTTTTTTGCATTATTGCTTCAAATAAGTTGATTAATACCAACAATTATTTTGAAGAAGTCAACTCCTAAAATACTTAGCTTAATATATGGAGCGTCAAAGCGTTATTGAGTATCAAAGAGGTAGGAGAATGTAAAACAGTAGAAAAGTAAACATAAAATCAATAATGCAAGTTTGGAGCACAACTACTAATTTCCATAGCATTGCATCCAATGTGACAATGAAAAAATGGACTGTTAATATAAATCAATCAAGCATGACTTATAATACTAGCTTTAACTACTAAGTTGTTTGGTATGGAACCAATTAAATAAAATGTTACTTCATTCCTTAAAATCGTGTGCTCTCTTTAGCTGTTTTTGCTTTCTTCATATAATATATGGAAATTCATTGGAAATTTAGAGTTCCTTATGGAATTGTAAAGACTTATTTACTCCAGATTCCACTGCGCATGCATATAATAAAAGGTTTTGAAAAATGGTCCGCAACTGCTATTTCAGAGATTAAGGAAGGATTTTTGGATATGCGAAAACATATTCTATTTTCATATCTTGTTTTCATTTTCAACTTGTTAATATTAGAAAACATTTTTGGTTGTATATCATTGTTTCATTTTCATCTCTTGTTTGACTCATCACTCCTCCCTCACACCGCCCACCTCCAGGTCCAGTGCTTTCACAACCTCAAGAGTACCGTTGTCATCAAGTACCTGACGTTGGAAAAATAACATGGCATCAGCTAGACTTCGGGCAGGAGTTCATGGCCGCGTGGATGGTATCAGTGTCATAACAAACGTTGTCACTAACGGCTCCAAAATCGATGACTGAACTGTTAGCAGGTTGAGTTGAGAGGAAGTGTAGGTTTGGTGGGAGTCTGATAACAGTGGTGACATACTTTAAAGGTTGTTTGTGACAAGAACAAAAACAATAAAGAAAACAAAAAAAATGAAACATTTTTTATTTTCAAATTTTGTCATCATTTTAAAAAAAAAATGTTCTGTAATCTTCAATATTGTTAACTTATTTTTCTGTTTTCTACAAAAAATGGTAACATAAAATCCTCAAAAGAAACGTCTCCCAAGGTTTTTTGGAGTGTCTACTAAGCAACCATAATTTAAAACCCTGCACATAATTTATCATCCCGTACCTATATTTTAAAAGTTTCGTCAAACCACAAGCACGAACCAATGGATTCGTCTCTTTCAACAAAGTCAAGAATTGAAACCCTAACAACACGCTGAAGGAACCTAGACATCTATCCACTGTACTGTACCTCGTTGGTCACATAAACCAATATTAGATTATAAGTGAAAGGCACTTGTAAGCATGTCCGTGGCTTTCACCGCACCGATAAACTCAAAATTTAGGGCATAAATAAATGTATCAATACAATTCCTTAAAGTCTCACTAATTTGGAGAACCAATAGCAACATAACAGATGAAAAATTATAGTGCGGATAGAAAATGACGAGGATGTAAGCACAAAACCTGAAGAAGTGTGATGACGTTGGCGGAGGGAAAATTATAAGACGAAAGCGCTGCTTTGTTGAACATGACCAACAAAACTACAGAAGAAAGAGGATATAATGAATCTAAGAAGCAATTGAAAAATTGAGGATGAAAGAAGGGTGCGTAATTGAGAAGAAAGGTACCGGCGCAGGACATGTAAGAGACTGCGGCGAAGGCTCCGCGTTTGGTCATGGCGGAGCCTCGGAAGAGCTTGTCGTCGGCGTAACCGTCTTGGTTGGGGGGAGGATCGGAGACGGGGAGCATGAGATTGTGCGAGGAATTTGACGGTTTGAGAGACATGGAGAGAGAGATTGGGTTTTGGTTTGGGTTTGGGATTGGGTTTTGGTTTGGTTTTGCGATTGGTTGGAGTTTGAAGGAGAATTCGAGGAAGTGAAAGGCAATGAGAGAGTCAGAGTCAGAATGAGTCTCGGGCCACTTGGGAATCACGACTTCACCACTTGGTCAATTCAACTCTCATGTCTCAAACTGCCTCCACCACTCTACAGTTTTATTTCCTAACTAATTTCTTCAAGGAAAAAATATTTCTAATTAAAACTAGAGTAAATCATCCTTTGTTTTTTAAATACAAGTGGAATACATGATAATAAAAAGACAATATATATGGTTAAAATTGTTTATATAAATATTATTACAATAAAAAATAATTATCAAAATTTTTTAGGGGATTTTAGGACCTATAAAGTATCATTGTGTTAATGTGAGCATAAGCGAGTATTTTTGCAGGACATTTGTCAGGTACATCTGTCAGAACTTATTTACCAGGAGTTCATAATTCACGAAGGAGGTTTCTTCCTTTAATTGCTCGATTTACAACTCTATAAGATACTAAGACAATTTGACATTCATTATAGAATCTCGATGAAACTTTAGCCAGGTCATGCTTGTCAATAATTCTTATTAAAGTCAAATAGACCATCTCTTGACAACATTGAACAACCTCAAAACACATATTAAAGGGCAAAAACTATTGTAAAAGATGGTTGAAAAATTAATAAACTAAAATTTTGAAAGTGTTATACAATATTATTCTCTTTAAGGACTTATCCGCGGTAAATACGCAAGTTTTTCAAGATACAACAAGAACTTCTCAGTTAAAAACTAAAGATCTCAGCACTAGCAAGAAAGCTCTTTAGAACAAAAGTACCCAAGATATTTAGAGAAGAAATATAGAAAGAGAAGAGAGAATATGTGAAGAAGAGAATATGAGGAACTCTTGGTGTGTGTTTTCGGAATGGGGAGATCCTCTATTTATAGAGGATGAGACCGTGTAGGGTGAGCGGATTTTGAAGAGTCAAGTAGAAGAGGAACGCACTGAAAAACAACTTCTAGCTTCTACCCAGTATTTGCGGAAATGAAACTGCCTCCAACGATCCAAAGAAGCTTCAACATTCCAAAAAAATCAACAACCTACCTTCCTAAGGATTGACTGCAAAAATTACATTTGTTTCCTCCACATAATGTGCAACGTTCAGAGTTCTAGAAGAGAGGTGGTTGCTAGAGAGATTTTCGCAAATCTGTGGAGGTTGGGTTGTTAGGTTTGAAAGCTTTCAATTTCCCCCTTTTTCAATTTTGCAATAACTTTATTTTTACAACAATCCCCCACATATTGCAAAATGCTTTAAAGAATAAGAAAGAAAATAAATAAATCTTGGGTCTCATAAGATGCAATGCATCAGAGCTGGTATAGCAAGCTATATGAACCAGTCCTAGATTGATGAACTTAACACACAGTGTAGTTGGTATAGCAAGCTATATGAACCATGACACTTAGTATGTGTTAGAGGTTTATCAATCACAATACACCCCCACAATTCTTGTTGTTATCGTTGTGTTGCGCCTAATAGGCCATGCACGTGCCCAGTATTCATGAGTGCTCTAGATATCTTGACAAGATCTCATGCAAGTGGCCCCACTTGACACTCATATAGGTGATTTCATCAAGTATATGTTGCAAATCATTCATCACCCATAAGGGATATGAAAATCATTAAAACTTTGTTATAAACTAAAATTCGTACTCCACATGGAATTTTAACGACAAAGTTTACCTTCTCAATATTCCAGTGTCTAGCACCTTCACACACCATAGGAATGGACAAATTGATTTTAAATCAATTTTGTGTTAGCAGAACTAATAAGTGACTTGTTCTTACCCATATAAACCTTATTCATAGGATCTCCAATCACAAAGGTTGGGTTTCCATCACTTGTTTATTTGCAAGTGGCTTGAGGCCCATTCCCCTCGATGTTTCTAGAATCATGTTCCTCCCTAAAGGTTTTGTCAGAAGATCGGCCAAATTCCGTTTTGACTTAACATAATAAATGGAAATTGTTCCCCTCTTTAGCAGCTGCTTTACCAAATTATGTCTCAATTGTATATGTCTATTCTTTCCATTGTAAGTTTTGTTTTTAGCTATAGCTATTACTGATTGGCAATCATAATGTATTGATACTGATGGGGTTGGTTTCATTCTTAACGGAATGTTTGTTAAGAAGTTTTTCATCCACTCAACTTCACTTTCAACCATTTCAAGAGCAACAAACTCTGATTCCATTGTTAATCTAGCAATAATGGTTTGCCTGGCTGATCTCCATGTAACTGCACCACCACCAAGTGTAAATACATAACCGCTAGTAGATTTTGTCTCATCTGAATCAGAGATCCAGTTAGCATCACTGTACCCTTCTAGCACAGTGGGAAATCCACTATATTCAATGGCATAATCCATTGTACCTCTTAAATATTTCATAAGTCTTGCAAGGGCATCCCAATGATCCTAACTAGGACATTGAATATATCTGCTTAGTCTACTTACTGCATAAGCAATGTCTGGTCTAGAAAAGCTCATTAAATGCAATAAGCTCTCAATTATCTGGGCATATTGAGATTGAGAAATAGATTCTCCTCTGTTTTTCATTAGCTTGGAGTTAGCATCATAAGGGATGCTTACTGATTTAAATCATAATAGCCAAACTTGCTAAGAAGTTTCTCAGTATATTGCTCTTGAGAGAGTAATATACTATCTCCCTTCCTTATGACTTTAACTCCTAGAATCGCTTTTGCTTCACCCATGTCTTTCCTTTCAAACTTAGATTCAAGAAACAATTTAGTTTTAGAAACTATATCGATGCATGTACCAAAAATAAACATGTCATCCACATATAAATATATAATGACACATTCACCATTTTCTAATTTAGTGTACACACATTTATCAACATCATTAGTAGAAAAACCATCACATAGTAAAACATTATCAAGTTTTTCATGTCATTGTTTTGGTGGTTGTTTAAGCCCATACAAAGATTTTAAAAGTTTGCATACCTTTTCTTCTTGTCCAGGAGCTACACATCCTTCAGGTTGAGTCATATATATTTCTTCCTCTAGTTCACCATTCAAAAGGGTTGTCTTAACATCCATTTGATGAATAACTAACCTGTGGATAGATGCTAGAGCTAGCAACACTTGAATAAAAGAAATTCTGGTAACTGGACCAAAAGTATCAAAATAATCTATGTTGGGTTTTTGAGAAAACCCTTTTGCTACTAATCTTGTCTTATACTTTTTTATCAATCCATCAAGATGATACTTTTTCTTGAAGATCCAGTTACAACTAATAGATTTTGCTCCTTTAGGCAAATTTACTAAAGTCTTCGTGTTATTTTTCTTAATGGAATCAATTTCAGTCCTAATGGCCTTTTCCCAATGCTTAGCTTCAGGAGCACTAATAGCTTCTGAAAAACTTATTGGTTCATTTCCAACAAGATAAGTATAAAAATCATCTCCATAGGAAGTTTCCTTTCTCTATCTTTTACTCCTCCTCAAATCCTCTCACATTGTATCACTAGCAATGTCTATAGGCTGTTCAGAAGTACTAGTAACCTTTAAGGGAAAAATATGTTCAAAAAATTTAACATTTTTAGTTTCTATTATAGTATTACGTTCAATTATTTCACTATTAAGAACAATAAATCTATAGGCAACACTATGTTTAGCATAGCCTAAAAACAAGCAATCAGAAGTTTTAGAACCTATTTTCCTTTTCTTAGGATCAGGTAACATCACTTTAGCTAAAACCCTCACACTCTTAAATATTTGAGATTAGGTTGAAAACCTTTCCACAACTCATAGGGTGTTTTGCCAGTTTTCTTATGAGGTATTCTTTTTTGCAAAAAACATTCAGTAAGAAGAGTTTCACCCCAAAGATTATCAAGAGCATTAAAACTAATGAGCATAGCATTCATCATTTATTTAAGAGTCCTATTTTTTCTTTTAGCTACTCCATTTGATTCAGGTGAATATGGTGGGGTTACTTCATGAATAATTCCTTCTTTAACACAATAATCATTAAATGAAACATATTCACCACCTCTATCTGATCTAATCCTTTTCATCCTCTTATCTAATTGATTTTCAACTTTAGTCTTATAAGAAAGAAACATATCAAAAGCTTCATCTTTATTTTTTATTAAGTACACTTTTGTATATCTTGAATAATCATCTATGAAAGTTACAAAATAATTTTTACCACCTCTAGTCATGGTTTGTTTTAAATCAACAAGATCAGTATGAATTACACCTAACAACTCAGTTTGACGTTCTACAGAATGACATACTTTCTTTGTAATTTTTTATTCTACACATACATCACATTTCCTACTTTGTTTATCATGCATGTTAATTAATCCTAGTCGTTACAATTTAATAACATACGAATAATTTACATGTCCTAATCTAGCATGCCAAATATCATAAGAGTCAACAATATAAGCAGAAGACATAGATCCAGATTCATTAATAATATCAGAAACATTAAGTACAAAAAGACCTTGATCACAATATCCCTTCCCCACAAACACATTATTTTTTGTCATCACAATCTTATCAGATTCGAATGACACTTTGACCCCTACCTTTCTCAATAGTGCTACAAAGATCAAATTAACTCTGATTGATGGCACATGCAGCATGTCACTTAAAGCCAAAGTCTTCCCAGATGTGAGTTTTAGAAGAACTTTACCTTTTCCTAGGACAGAAGTAGTCCTAGAATCACCAAGATAAACTTGTTATTCTCCATCCCCTACACTGGAGTAGGAGGAAAATGCATTTTTTTTCACAGATATGCCTGGTAGCCCTAGAGTCTACCACCCATTTGCTCACATTTGTCACAAGGTTCACTTGTGAAACGATCGCACATATTGTATCTTCCCCTTCGGCTATATTTGCCTTAGGAGGATTGTCGTTCTTGACCCTGTGCCTACACTGAGGTGCATGGTGACCTGGCCTTCCACAAACAAAACACTTTCCCTTCTTCTTGAAGGTGGGTTTGGGTCCACTAGGACGGGAAAAATTAAATTTATTTTTTTTCTTGTGATCAGGTTTTTTCTCGTACCTTTTTGAAGCTGGTTTGTCTTCTATCATATTTGCTTTGGTAGATAAGGCCTTAGCCTTTGCAGCAACACACTCTTTCCAGTTGGTGTCTTCAATGATGATGTGAGTGATGAGGTCTGGTAGTGACAACTGTCTATGCCTGTGCTTCAACTGTTGTTTGTAGTCTGTCCAGGACTGTGGAAGTTTCTCGATCAGAAGTTTCAAAAAAAATTCATCAGGTAGAACAATATTCTCTGCTTTAATGTCTTCAAGTAGCTTGTGATATTCATTGATTTGAATCTTGATATCCTTGTCCTCTATCATCTCCCAGCGGTAGTAGTTTTTGATAACGAATCTTTGTCGAACGACATCTTCTGCAGTGTATTTAAGAATAAGAGAATCCCAAATTTCCTTTGCTTCCTTGTAGGAGCTATACACATCGAACAGATCATTAGATAATGCATTGATCATAGTCTGACAACATACCTTATTTGTGTGAATCTAATCTTCAATTTGTTTCGCAGGAGAACTGGTGTCCGATTTGGATGTCGTAAGTGTAGAGACAACTCCGTACATGTCTAACAGGGTAGACACGTGTTCCTGCCAGCGTCAGAAGTTTTGACCCGAGAAGACTTCAATCTTCGAAACATCAGGAAATGGCTTCGCAAAGATGGTTGACGTTCTAGAAGCACTGTTTGACATCTCCGACACAGTGTTGTTGTTTTCCACACCGTCAGCCATAAGTCTTTAAGATTGTTGTAAAAGACGACTGAAAAATTAATAAACTAAAATTCCGGAGGCGTGATAAAATATCACTGTCCTTAAGGACTTATCCGCGATAAATACGCAAGTCCCCCAAGATACAACAAGAACATTTCAGTTAAAAACTGAAGATCTCAGAACTAGCAAGAAAGCTCTTTAGAGAAAAAATACTCAAGATATTTAGAGAAGAAATAAAGAAAGAGAAGAGAGAGAATGTAAAGAAGAGAAGAAGAGAATATGAGGAACTCTTGGTGTGTGTTTTCAGAATGGGGAAGACCCTCTATTTGTAGAGGATGGGACTGTGTAGGGTGAGCGGATTTTGAAGAGTCAAGTAGAAGAGGAACGAACTAAAAAACAACTTCCAACTTCTACCCACGATTTGCGGAAGTGAAACTGCCTCCAACGTTCTAAAGAAGCTTCAACGTTCCATAAAAATCAACAACCTACCTTCCTGAAGATTGACTGCAAAAATTGCACCCGTTTCCTCCGCATAATGTGCAACGTTCAGAGTTTCTAGAAGACAGGTGGTTGCTGGAGAATTTTTGACAAATCTGTGGAGGTTGGGTTGTTAGGGTTCGAAAGCTTTCAATTTTCCCCTTTTTTGATTTTACAATAACTCTATTTTTACAACAAAACAATGTAGAACAAAATTATAGGCATATAATAGAAGAGTGAGGAGAACATTTGGACGCAATTAGTGAAAACATTTGGATGCAATAAGGAGAGATTTGGAACTTGTCTTGCAGGAATATTAGGTTGAGCTCCAACAACGTCAAATCTAATTACAAAACCTACATAGATGACCGATTGAATAAATTGATTCATGATACACAACAATCATTTGTGTTGAGGATTCATAAGTAACTTACTAAGCAGACTAAATAACCCACATAAGTGCTTAGTGCAAGAGATAAACCATCTCGATGATTATGAGCAACTTCTATTTTTTATACTAATGAAAATTGACATTCGTTATAGTAACCTGGAGGCAAAAACAATCCAAATTAGTATATTTCTTATGCAAAATTTTTAAAATGGTGTAATTTTTTTTTTCTGGATGTGGGTAAATTGTTACTGCAAGATGTCAGGGTGATTAATTTTCTCAATTGTTCCTCTTCTGCTTTCGCACATTGTCTTTTCTGTTTAGGTTATCTCTTCATATTTATTTTAATTATTTAATGACAATTAATTTCAATCATTATATATTCATAAAAAAAAAAAACTGTTTCATCACTATGTATTAATTTTATTTTCACAATTTGTGTCTTGATTTAATTAAATTAAATGGTGCAATAATGACATTTATTCCTATAGTAAAAGTATGCACGATTTACCAAACTCGAAACAAATATAAAAAAAAATATATTATTTTGAGAATTTCGTAAAAAAATTACACTAGTTTGAAAATTTTATCGCACCCTAACATGCAAAGGTATCCATAAAAGTTCCTATTCATTTATTTACGCATAAAAAGAAATAAATTAAATCCTAAAAGAGTAGCAAACTTGGTTTATGTGCATACTAATTTGCGACTTTTGACTAGGAAAAAATAAAAAGAATATAATCAGGAAAGTATTAAGATATGGCACACTAGTGGAGATACATGGAATGACTTTGATTATCTTCAAAACCTTAGAGTGGTAGCACTGTTAAAGCAAACGTAGAAGTTGTCTTGTTTAAAAATGATGCTAGGATGCAATTAAAACTATTTGTGACAATAGGCCTAAACAGTGATTTAAAATATTTTATTTTATATTTAGCATGTTTAAAACTATAATTTGTAATTTCAAGTTCGTATATACATTTTAGTTCATATATACGTTTGAGTAATATATTTAGTACGTTCAATTTGGATAATTTTTAGTAAAGATTTTCAATTATGGTATGCTTTAAAAAAAATTACAATAACATTCTTTTAAATATTATATATATATATATATATATA
>Ga0209489_104027_pt1 | contig 27678 bp, 49 predicted proteins | sample SiratrowhiteBW_FD_187527 | JGI IMG/M metagenome (GOLD analysis project Ga0209489, IMG submission 187527) | Root nodule microbial communities of legume samples collected from California, USA - Siratro white BW (SPAdes) (version 2) | ecosystem: Host-associated > Plants > Roots > Nodule | place... | reverse complement strand
CGACATAGTGCTCCATTGCCTCTCTCCGTCATTGCAAGGCCCTGAGGTAGGCCTCGTCGAGTCCTGGAGAGCTGATTCCCAGAGCCTGAGTATGGCTCCGAGTCCGGAATTACCCCATGTGTGAAAAGCCACGAGTCAGGTACGATTCCTCCGTTCCTGACGGGGGATACGGATGGGACGCTTCGTTGAAGGCGCGGATAGATCCCAGCTGACGCTCTTGCCGGAATGCCTGGAGGATTGAGTAAGCGAGGACAACACCGTCCTCGTGATCGATGTGTTCGTCGAGGCACTCGACCCTGCATGGACTGGGTTTTGAGCGTGTGATCGCCAAGGAGACGGGCCGGCCCTCCTATCATCCGGCAGTCCTTCGGCTGAAGCAGGAGATGAGCCGCCTGGAAGTGCTTGATGCGCGGATGCGCAACACGCCGGATCAACAGATATCGCTCACCGATCCGGATGCCCGCTCGATGGCCACCAGCGGACGCGGATCGGGTGTGGTCGGCTACAATGTCCAGGTCGCGGTGGACACCGAACACCATCTGATTGTTACGCACGAGGTCATAAACGTCGGCAACGATCGTGGGCAGCTTGCTCGGATGTCGAGACGCTCGAAGTCGTGGCAGACCGCGGCTATTACGATGGCGAGGAGATCAGGGCCTGCGAGGAAGCCGACATCACGGTGACGTTGCCGAAGCCGATGACTTCGCGCCAAAGCTGCTGGCCGCTTCGGCAAACAGGACTTCGTCTATGTTCCCGCCGACGATGGTTATCGCTGTCCCGCCGGCGAGCGGCTAACTTATCACTATATGAACTTAGAGGACGGAAAGACACTGCGCCGCTATTGGACAAGCGCCTACAAGACCTGCGCGCTAAGAGCTCAGTGCACGACAGGTCCCGAGCGCCGCATCTCACGCTGGGAGCATGAGGCCGTTCTGGAAAAAGTTCAGGATCAACCCCAATGCAATGGGTGTCCGCCGTCAGACAGGGGTGCATCCGTTCGGCACCCCAACGCCTCCGCCCTGGAGTGCGTTTCCGCGTGATGCCTTGCGGCAGCAAATGCCACGTAAGGGGAGGATTTGATCGTGCTACTTTGCCAATGCAACGCAATTCATCGACGCGATGTGGTATGCGGCGGCGGTGCTGCCTTGTTCAGCGCCGTCGTCTCGGCGCTGATCGGCAGCGGGAAGCCGGTACGCGCAGAATCGATCGCCGGGAAGGTTCCGGAGATCGATCGTGTGGCAGTGCGCGTAGTCGTCGACAGCTACCAATTCGCTGTCGCGCCGAGCCGGAAGGTTCCGATGTTGAGATTGAGCACTTCGGCTGGGGCATCGGCGGTGGCAAGCCGCCAGGTAAAACGTTAATCAGTGAGTTCGGCCTGTCGATGCACGTCGAGTCGCGGCGCGGCGCCGAAACACGACATGTCCTGGTCGATTTCGGGTTCACACCGGACGCGCTGGTCAACAACGCCAATCTCGTAGGCATCGATCCGGCCGCGATTGATGCCCTTGTCTTGAGCCATGGTCACTACGATCATTTTGGCGGTCTCGCCGGCTTCCTTAAACAAAACAACGGCGAGCTCAAAGCCAAGCTACCGATTACATCGGCGGCGAGGACGCATTCTGCTCCCGCGAATGGACGGCTCCGCCGGTGCGCGCCGACTTCGGAGTCTTGGATTGCAAGGCACTGGAAGGTGCCGATGTTGCGGTGACCTATGCAGAAGGACCGGCACTCGTCGCCGATCACGGCTTCACCACGGGTCACATCGGCCAGACGAGCTTTGAGAAGCTGCTGTCCCCCAGCGCCATGAAGATCGGCGTGGACGGCGGTATTGGATGCTACGCCGACAAGCTTCCGGAGGACGAACGGACGAAGACTGTCGTCCCGGACCAGTTCCGGCATGAGATCGCCACCGCATTCAATCTAAAAGGCCGCGGGTTGATCGTGTTGACGTCTTGCAGCCATCGCGGGGTAATTAACGCAATCAAACAAGCCCAAGCGGCGTCGGGCATCAGCAAGGTTCATGCGGTGATCGGCGGGTTCCACCTCGCGCCCTATAAAGAGGACTATGTGCGCGACACGATCACAGCGCTGAAGGGTATCGACATCGACTACGTCGTTCCACTGCACTGCACTGGTGAGCCGTTCTACGAAATGGCAAAGACCGAGGTGCCGAACAAGCTCCTGCGCTCCTACACGGGCACACGCTTCATCTTCGCTGCCTGAGCAAGAAGGACACACGCAATCCTGGCACTTTCGGCCGCGAACAGTGGCCGGATGGAGGGCTACGCCATAGCGAACGAGGTTATCGATGTGGCGTTCGCGGGGATTCTTCGAGGAACCAAAGCCCGAAAACGCGGTCCCGAAATACGCAAAATGCGGGCGGTCCCTCGTACCCGGCGTCGCGAGGGCAGGCCTCAAACTACCTTTGAAAGTTTAAGCGCCGCGGGTCCTACCGCGCGGCCTATCATGCCTCCCGGCAGCGCCAATTATTTGATAGGATTTCGAGAAGAAAGCACGCGGGGAGTGCCCATGCACGCGATCACTCAGTATGCGCGGAGCGGTGACGTTCATATCGCGTATCAGGCGTTCGGCAGTGGTCCAATTAACCTTATGCTTGTGCCCGGCTTTGTTTCGAATGTCGAAAATTACTGGGAGCAACCGGACTTTGCCCGTTTCCTAACGCGCTTGGCGAGTTACGCCCGCGTGGTGACATTCGACAAACGAGGCACCGGCGGCTCGGATCGCGTCGTCGAACTTCCCGGCCTCGATGTGCGCATGGACGACCTGCGGGCCGTCATGGATGCCGCTGGAATGGAGCAGGCGGCACTGCTGGGCATCTCCGAAGGAGCACCCCTGTCCATCCTGTTTGCCGCGACTCATCCCTCGCGATGTCGAGCATTGGTTCTGTATGGAAGCTTTTCACGTTTTTCCTACTGGTTTCCCACGGAGCAGGCGCTTGCCGCGTTCTTTACTTACGTCGAAAACGCTTGGGGAACAGGTGGAAGCGTCCAGAGATTTGCACCCTCGCGGGCAAACGATGCCGCATTCCAGAGCTGGTGGGCGCGGAACGAACGGCTCGGCGCAAGCCCCGCGGCGGTAACCGCCTTGATGCGCATGAATAGCCAAATCGAAATCAGCGACATTCTCCCGGCAGTTCGGGTGCCGACGCTTGTGATCCATCGGACGGGAGACAAAACCGTCAGCGTCGAAGGAGGACGTGAGGTCGCCGCAAACATTCCTGGAGCGCGCCTGATCGAATTTCCGGGCATCGATCACATTCTCTGTGTCGGCGAGAACACCGAGCAAATCTCTGGCGCGATCGAGGAGTTCTTGACGGGCTCACTCAGCTCGGTAGTGGCCGACCGCGTTCTAGCGACCGTGCTCTTCACTGATATCGTTGGCTCAACCGAGAAAGCGGCCGAGCTTGGTGATCACAGCTGGCGCCTGCTTCTTTCCGATCATCATGCAATGGTCCGTCGCATTCTCACACGCTTTCGGGGCCGGGAGGTAAAAACGACGGGCGACGGCTTTGTGGCAACCTTCGACGGCCCGGCACGCGCCGTCCGCTGCGCCTGCAGCATTGTCGAAGAGGTGAAATCGCTCGGCATCGAAATCCGCGCAGGACTACATACGGGTGAATGTGAAATGATCGGTGACGACATCGGTGGGATTGCGGTACACATCGGATCCCGCATCGTCGCGCTCGCAGGCGCGAGCGAAGTGTTGGTGTCTGGCACTGTGAAAGATCTCGTGGCCGGCTCCGGACTCAATTTCGACAGCAAGGCGTTGTCGCCCTAAAGGGAGTTCCAGGCGACTGGCAGGTGTTTGCTGCTAAAGCTTAGCTCAGATGCGATCGGCGCACTTGGCGCTCTCTCATGCCCCATCAGGAGTGCGGCAAAAGTTAGTGATCGCCGCTCGGTCAGGGGATTATGAAAGTAATCCCGATCCGCTTCTCCTTGCGCCATACCACCCGGCATGGCTTCTGGATGCTATCGGCAGGGACAATCAACGTGAAACGCTCCGGGATACCAATAGGACTGACAACATCCAGCGCGGCGCCGGAAGCGGAGAGATTGCGCACGGTGCAGTCGATCGCACCCCCGCCGAACTCAATGGTTCCAGCCTTTAATACTCTGTGTCTTGGCGCCACCCTGTGCTCGTCTGCCAAGAGATATCCTCCCTGCCTGGCTCTTGGCCCGCGATTAGCCAGGCTACCTGCCCAGCCCCACCGACATCGCACCAAATCAGGCGGCAAACTTAGCGTCCTTGTCGACCCGACGCATCATGATTGTTGAGTGCATCACCCGGCGGTGACCGATCCATCGAGATCGGCCTTGGCCTCGATCGCCGTGTCCAACCTTTTTGCCATTTCTCGGAACTTTGCCGACAGCCTAGCGAACCGTCCCGGGTGACCGGCATCCGATAGCCATCGTGCCAGCTCCGGAGCTGAGGCCTTTTCGCCTGTGGACATTTTTGTACAACGCACCGGAACGCAATCCGGGTTCCTGACTCATGTTAACGGGACTTCGGATCGGATAAGAGACGTGCCGCGCTACACCTCCTTCGCCCGAGAAGCCGCAGCAACGCTGCTACGAATGGCCAAAACAACAAAGGACCCGCAGGTTGCCTCCGGATTGATCCAGCGTGCAGCCGATCTGAAGGACCGCACGGGCGAACTGCCCCCGGTTGATATTGAGGCGGTCGCCGAGGAACCAAAGAAGCCTCTAACGAAGAACTGAGGCTGCCTCAGTTGGCGGCCTCTTTTCATTTCGGAACTCATGTAAACAGAAATGGCCCCACCTCCATGGGCGGCGACCCTGTCGGGGTCGACCTGGGCGACGGGAAAAATGGCGGGGTCTCCTGTCTGGAGCAAAGCATCGCAATGTGCTGAAGCGAACAGAAGCGCTGGCAGCGCAGAGGTAAGCTGGCAATGCTTGGCCTTCCCCTAGGTCCAAGCAACCTCCAAGCGGCCCCGGCTTTTCTCGACGCCCAAAACCCATGGCCGGGGCCGTTCCACTCGGGCTTGATGCAGAGCAATCGGAAACTAGCTTAAAAGGATCTCATAGCGACGTTTGAGGCGGTCGCTCGTGGTCTTTGCTGCGTATTGAATGCGTGCAAGGTCGCAGCCTTCCTGCGCGACGACATGCAGCTTCCAGTCTGAGGTGCCGGGTCGGGGATCGGGCCCGAACTTAACTTCGATGGACACGATCTTCTCTGTGCCTGGAAAACTTCGGATCTCCTGCAGCGCAATTCGCTCGAGCTCATCCTTCGACACCGGTGATCTGGACACCGTTCGCTCCTCAGGGTGGAGGCGGCTGCTTGAAGCCGCGCTCAGCTCAATGCAATCAGTGATCTCGACGTTCCTCAGATGAGAAGGCGCATCGCGAATCGCTCCAAGCTCGCGCCGATCTTATGATCAGCGCAATTGCTGCAGAGCTTCCGGAGTCAGCTCGTATCGAGTCCCCACCTTTTTCAACCAGCGTGCTTTAAGCATACGCCTTGCAGTGTAGAACCCGCACAGTGGACGGTCGCCTCCTGGATGAAATAGCAGGCCATCGCGTTCGATCAGACAGCCGTACAGTTGTGCGTGCCGCAACGGCCTCAGCATTCCCGGGGTAGGGGCGGCCCCCATAATCGACGTTGCTCCTTGGGGCGACGCGGTTCGGCTGGCCAGGAGCTCTACGGGGAAAGCGGGCAGCTGTGCCGGCGCGCCGCTGCGAAAACAATAACGGCTCCGCGCATATCGTTCCTAATACGTCAGCAAATCCCTCTCCGGGCTTCAGCAGCAACTGCACTCGCCCGAGACACACTCCGGTTGCTGCACAGGAACAGATGCGGTCTCGCTGCGGTTGATTCCGCAGAGGACAAAGGTCCAGGAGGTTAATATGGCCATGGAAGATCGCGAGACCTTCAGTCTCATCGGAAGCGACAAGGTCGAAGGCACAAACGTGTACGGATCCGATGGGCAGAAGATCGGCTACGTCGAGCGCGTCATGATCGACAAGGTCAGCGGCAAGGTGTCTTACGCGGTACTCAGCTTCGGCGGCCTGCTCGGCATCGGCGACGATCACTATCCGCTGCCCTGGCCGGCGCTGAAGTACGACACCGATCTCGGCGGCTACGTCACGGGCATCACCCAGGACCAGCTCCGCGGCGCGCCCAAATACGCCGACGAGAGCAGTTGGAATTGGAGCGACCCCGCAACCACACGCTCCGTGAATGCCTATTACGGTGTGCCTGTCGCCTGACAAGACAAGCCGAGATTTTCCGGTCGGTCCTGGACGCACTTTCGCACCGGAAAGCGATCGCCTCGGCGAGATCGGCCGGGCCGATTCCGTAAGGCCGTGCCCGGTCGGTGACGGCTAGGCGGCCTTTGGTTCCGGACCGCATTCGGGAAAGCTCTCGTACCGTGCTCCTGGAACGATTGTCATCATTTCAGGGTTCACGCAGCGCCGCATTCAGCAGGCAAGGAGATGCTCATGAAGAAGCTGTTGCTGCTGTCCGCGGCCGCCGCGGTGATCTCGACCGGCGCGATGGCCCAGTCCACGGTCGTCACTACTACCGGTGCCGGCCACGCCGCCGTGCAGATCGAGCCGGAATACCGCACCAAAATCCGTACCTACGTGACCGAGCACAAGATCCGCCCGGTGCAGACCCGCGAGAAGATCGTCGTCGGCCAGCCAGTGCCGCGGGATGTCGAGCTCGAGGCGGTCCCTGCCGAATGGGGTCCCTCGCTCACGAAGTATCGCTACGTCTACTCCGGCGAGCACGTGATGCTGGTCGATCCGTCGACACGCACCGTGGTCCAAGAGGTGGACCAAGGCCGCCGAGGCGGGCCGCGTGGAGACGGCCCGCCTCATGCCGACGTCCGGCACCGTCGACAAACGATTCCTTGATTTGCGAACGGCGGTCCCATGCCGATCATCCGCTACTTCGTGTTTGTGGCCGGGCTTCTGCTAGCGCTGCTCTTCGCGGCGGACTGGTACCTGCCGGCGTCGATCGAGCGCGCAGGCGCGACCGATCCCGACAGGACGACGATCCGTATCAGCTCGGCCAGGAATCTTCCGGAAAAGATCGTCTTCGACACGCGTCCGCGCGCGGACGTTCCGAAGATGGCGCAGGCTAATCCGATGCCGGAAGAACCGCAGCAATCGGCTCGAGAGGCGGTGGCCTCGATGCCTGCAGCACCACCTCCCAACGCCAAGAAAGAGCCGCCTGCGCGCAAACGCGCGGAACTTCATCCGCAGCCGAAGCGGTGGGCGAAATCGGCGAGAAGGATGGCCGAACCACGGCTCGCTTTCGATCGGCACGACTTCTTCACCGGCGGATGGTGGTGACCTACAACATCCTGTGCCGACCGTCGCCGCCACCGTTGCAATCTTCTTCATAGGACAGCTCGGCGCCAGGGCGGCGTCACTCGAAAACTGTCAAACTTGGAACAAACATTTCGAGCGAAGACGCCAACCCGCGTGCGGTGCGGCGACTTCGGAGCTTGCCGAGCTGGACTTCGAGTGTACACTTGGCCGGATATTGGGGCGCTTAACACTGTTGAATTCGGCGCCCATGAGATTGCGCTACGATCAGTTTTCCTGTGGGGGTCTCCCATGTTCGATCCGGCAACGACCGCGCTTTTGTGCGCTGTGCTCGACGAGGTCTGCGAAGACATTTCGCGCTATGAGACCGGCGCACGCACCCACGTGGCTTCAAGGATTTTGGAAGCCGCGACGAATGGCGACACCTCGCCCGAGAGGCTGAAGGAGGTCGGCCGCGAGGCTCCTCACGGCGCGCCGACGATGTGGCGGTAGCGGGAGGGAGCGGGGGCGTGAACTTCCAGGTCACGGTGCTCAAGATCCTGGTGAGCTATCCCGACGGATTCGCCGTCATGGCGGACCTCAAGCGCGACATGGCAATCCTTGCGACGAGCGGACGGGACTGGGCCGAGCGGACCAAGCGCCTGGCCGCGCGCGTGCCGGATCTGGACATCTTCTCGCAAGGACTGGTCGAGCGCCTGAACGGGGGTTGGCGCATCACCGAGAAGGGCCGAAGGCGGTTGGAGTTCATGGAGGCCCGGCCTGGCGAGCCGGATCTGGCAAGCGATGCTCCAGTCGAACAACTATCGTCCGCGGAGCCTCCGCCGCGACTTTTCGCTTCCACCAGGGCTAGCCGAAGCCAACGCCTGCATCGGCGCCGAGCGGCACGTGCACGGGCTCCCGCGAAGGCGTCCTGATCCTTGCGAGCCGCTACTCCGGCTTCCGTTCGTTCCATGACGTAAGGGAATTCCCGTCCGGCTTGTGACCAGCTCAGGAATGGGCGCTTGAGCCGCAGTGCGTCCGGGGCCTCATTCTGAGATCGGGAACAAGTGGCAATCGCGGGCGTTGGGCCCGGCATCTGGATGGGGTGCTGGCTCACGCTTGAGGAGATATCGATGAAAAGCTTTCTTGCCATTGCTCTGCTTGGCACTGCCGTGATCGGCGGCGCTGCGTTCGCGCAATCCACTCAGCCGGCCGATCGCGCCGCGCCCGCGGCCACGGCCCAGCCGGCCGACGCCAAGATGGCCCTCAAGGGCAATTGGCGCGCCTCGAAGCTCAAGGGCCTGAACGTCTACAACGAGGCCAACGAGAAGCTCGGCGACATCAACGAACTGCTCATCGACAAGAGCGGCAAGATCAATGCGGTGGTGATCGGCGTCGGCGGCTTTCTCGGCATGGGCGAGCACGACATCGCCGTCTCGATGGACAAGCTGAAGTTTGTCGAAGAGCCTATCCGGACGAGCTCGACCGGCACCTCCACCACCGCGCGTGACACAACCACCGGCGCGGCTTCGACGAGCACGACAAACCGCAACGCGAACGATTGGGTCCCGGACCACGCAGTCATGAATGCCAACAAGGAGCAATTGAAGGCGCTCCCGCAGTTCAAATACTCGGACTACAATTAGCGAGAGGAGAGCTCACGGAGAAAGGGCCCCCACCGGGCCCTTTTTTCTATCGGGAGAAGCCGCCACCGCAGTATCGAGCCTTCACCGTCCAAAAAAGCCCACCCGGTTTGCGGGCGAGCCGTTCATGCGAGCTGCTGTTCGTTCAGTGCATGTGAACTAACCAATAGCCGACGCCGCCAACAACGAGCACGGCAGGAACGGCCCATAAAATCAGTACAGGCATCTTCTCCTCCAATTGCTGTCAGAACGTTTTCGCCAGACCGCTTGGCCCTGCGATAAGCGTTTACTTTTCGGTGCAGACCTTGGTGGTCTTCACCGCGGACTCCGCTTCCGTCTTGGTCTTGTACACGCCATCGCCCACGACCGTCGTGGTGGTCGTCGTCGGCTTGCTGTCGACGACCGTGCACTTCTTAGTGGTCGCGTCGCGAACGATGTAGAACTCGGCGGCGCTCGCGGCCTGAGTGCCGAGGACGAAGGCGGCGAGAGCGCCGCATACAATCAGCTTCTTCAAGATGTCCTCCTCGTTGTCCGTAAGTAGTCACTGCCAACGAGCCCGCTCGCGCGAGGTTCCGTTTGTTCCCGATATCTGCGATCATCGCCCGCTGCATTGCGGGAATTCTTCTGTGAGCCGGAAGAAATTTTCTGGCTGCGCCGTTCAGTCGAATTGCTGAAACTTCCCGTTCTGGAACCCGACCCTTCGTCCGGTGTTGTTCGGCGACCATTAGGAGGATTTCAGATGAACAAGCGTTTACTGTTGGCTACGACCGCTGCGGTCGCGATCGCGACTTCGGCTTTCGCACAATCTTCTCCGAGCACGTCCAACTCCAATCCGCCGGCTGCGCAGCGTCAGCAGGATTCCACGTCGACGACGCCTTCTTCGACTTCGACACCGTCCGGCTCGTCTTCGGGATCCGCGCAGACCAATACTTCGACGAATCCGGCACAGACGCAGTCTCCGTCCTCGGGCGGTCAGACCGGTGCGGGCCAGACGTCCAATTCCGGTACAGGTACCAACACCACGCAGGCGCCTGCCTCGAACAACTCGACCAACCAGGCCCAGACCAATCAGCCGCCCAACCAGACCAGTACGCCTTCGAACCAGGCGCAGACCAATGCTCCTTCGAACACAAACACCCAGACGCAGAGTGCCAACCCACCCGCCTCGGGCACCAACCAGGCGCAGTCGCCGACGGGCAGCGGTTCGACCAACACCGCCCAGCAGCCGAACAATCAGCAGAACACCGCCGATCATTCGTCGAACGCCAACGTGAATGCCTCGGTGAACATCAACGATCAGCAGCGGACCCGGATCAGCGCGTCGATCTCGCATCTGAACGTGCAGCCGCTCACCAACGTGAATTTCTCCTTGTCGGTGGGCACCGTCGTGCCGCGCGACGTCCGCCTGCAGCCGCTGCCGGCGGAGGTCGTCGAGATCGTGCCGCAGTATCGCGGCTACAGCTTCGTGCTGGTGACGGACGAGATCGTGATCGTGGAGCCGTCTAGCTACAAGATCGTGACCGTCCTACCGTACTCCGGCCGCTCCACCGCGTCGGCGCCGGCGCGCAGCGAGCAGCGCAAGGCGACGTTCAGCGACCGCGATCGCGAGTTGATCCGCAAGCACGCCAAGGCGCGTCCGGTCGAGCGCGAGCGTCGGACGACCGGCAGCACGGTCCGTACCGAGATCCACACCGGTGAGCGCGTGCCGGAAAGCGTCGAGATCGAGGCGTTTCCGGAAGAGGTGTATCGGGATGCTCCGACCCTTCGCGAGTACCGGTACATCAACCGGGACAGCCACACCTACATCGTCGAACCCCATGAGCGTCGCATCATCGAAGAGATCGACTGATCTCGCAGCGGAAGGAGAACATCCATGAAGACCATCGTGTTAGGAGCACTCACGGCGACCCTGATGGCGGCGTCTGCGAATGCCGCTCCACTCGCGCCTGCGGCCATCGCGACGACGGAGGCTGGGGGCATCCAGCAGGTCCGTCTCGTCTGCAACGAGTTCGGCCGTTGCTACCGGACGCGCGGTCCGCGCTATGTCCAACGCTATTACGGCGGAGACGACGGCTATGTGGTCCGCCGGAGCTATGATTACTATGGTGGGCCAGGCTACTACGATCGTGGCTACGGCTACTACGGCGGCGGCCCAAGCATCGGTTTCAGCTTCGGCACCCGCAGCTGGTGAACTAGGAAAAGGGCCGCTCAGAGAGCGGCCCTTTCGACGTCGATTACGTTTCCGCGGTGAGTCTTCTGTTGCGAAGCTCCTGGGGCGCGGCTCGAAGCCGATCCCGGCCCGAACGAGCGGACCAAAATCCAGGCGCTCCTCGCTGGGGAGCAAATGATTCGGAAGGGCGGGAGCTTCGCCGAAGCCTCCGCCTCGCGGCGCTTCCGATGAAGGCCCCCGCTCGGGGGCAGGGGCTATGAGCTGGGGCCAGTACGGGGTTCGCCCCTTGGGGCAGGGGCGTCGGGAAAACCTGGCGCTGGTGCTATCGTTCCTCTGCGCCGCCGAAAAGATTTTCGGACGGAAAGGCGCGGAGCTCCCGTTAGTCTAGTCTGCGGCGCGCTTTTTAGCGGCCCCCCTGCACGCTCCCAGGACGCAAGCCGGGGGCAGTCTGCGAAAGATAAAATTGGCTGCTAAGATGCAATGCTCCCTCAGCAGATCGGTGCTACGCTGCGCCTTGCTGGGGACAACGATGGCCATCTACCGAATACTTCAAAACTCGCCTCTTGGGCCTGAAGAGATCACGCGGCTTTCGAAAGCCTACGAACAGGCGCTGCGCAGGATTGGCGTACAGGATCGCAACGACCCTCTCACCGAACTGATCGCCAAGAAGATCATCGAGATTGGTCAAACCGGCCTCAAGGACCCCGCTGAGATCTGCGGTCGGGCCGTGGAGGAATTGGGCTTGCCGAAAGGATGATTTCCGCGGGAAGGGGGGTGCACCGAAGCGACGGATCCGACGGCGGTGCAGGCTACGGCGAGCGCGTGAAAGGCTCGGCCACGAGTAGAGCAGCTAACCCGGCGGCGCCCCCTTTTCCTCGCCGAGCTCCCTGATCGTGCGGACGATCTCCTCTGGATGGAATGGCTTCTTCACGATGCGGCTGCCGGGGACGGGGCGTGGTGTGGCGGGCGAGAAGCCGGTCGCGTAGATGACCGGCAGGTCCGGATCCTGCTCTCGGCAGCGCTCCGCGATCTGCCACCCATCGACTTGCCCGGGCAGCTTGACGTCGGTCACCAGCACGTCCGCGACGTGGCGCTTGCACCAGGCCAGCGCCTCTTCACCGGTGCTCGCGTGGATCACGTGATAGCCCGCCTCGCGCAGCGCTTCGACGACGAATTCGCGGATCAAAGGGTCGTCCTCGACGAGAAGTACGCTCACTGGTGCTCATATCCGATAGCATTTGTTACGCATGTCGAACGGCCAAAATGCGTAGCCGTTCCTGACGGCTAGCCCGCCGACGTGGAAGCCTGTTCTGGCTGGTCTTATGACGGCTGCTGAAATCCCCAAGGGCCTGGGCTCGCGAAGGCATCAGGGTTTCGGAGCCGGTTGCGGCTTGGCGAAGCTTGCGGCGCGGAGGGATGCCGTGCAGGAGCGGTCGCGGGCTGCTGGAGAGGTGCGGCAGACGGCTGATTGCCGCCGCCATGCGGGACCCTCGACCACGGACCGGTTCCGGTCCGCGGAATTTCAGCGCGCGGAACTGCGGCGGGTCATGTTGGCGGACAAGACAAAGGCCGTGCTGCTGCAGGAGATGGCGCATCGGACCAAGAACAACCTCGTGATCCGGCTGGAGGCAAGGCACGGCGGGCCGGAAGTCGCGGCCGCGCTGGAAGCCACGGCGCGCCGGCTGCAGGTGATGGCGGAGGTCTACGATCACCTCTCGCTCAAGCAGGATTCGCGCTCGGTGAACATGCGCTACTTCCTGAACGACGTCGTCGAGAAGGTCTTCCAGTCCTTGGCTCCGTCTGGACCCATCGCTTTCAAGGTGGTCTGCGAGGACGTCTACCTGGCAAAGAACCACGCGCTCGCGATCGGAATGATCACGAACGAGTTAGTCACGAACTCGCTGAAGTACGGCTTTCCGTGCGACAGGCCGGGCCATATCGTGGTCGCGTTCTCGAGCGGAAGGGGCATCGAGCTGTCGGTTTCCGACAACGGCGTCGGCCTCCGCGAGGGAGCAGATCCGGGCGGACGGGCTCCCGCATCGTGCTCCTGCTCACCCAGCAGCTGGAGGGCGAAATCGCCTACCAGCGGCTGGATCCGGGTCTGCGCGTCCAAGTGCGGGCGCATCCGCGTTAGCGTTTCTTATCGTCAAAGACTGGCCCGAAACCGAATTGGCCATTGGCGGCGGAGTCGGCACGCCACGTCCTTCTTAAACTTGCCGGCCGAGCAACGGAGGAAGTCCTGATGTCCACAGTCGCAAAGCTTGCGCGGAAGCAGGCGCTCCAGGGCGGATAGAGAGCGATCCCGGGCCGAACGAGCGCCCACCAAGATCGAGACTGCGCTGACGCTTCTCGATTCCGGCGAGGTCGAGGAGGGCGAGTAGCTCTGGCCGCGCTTATTGATGGCCTCTTGGAACGTAATCGGCCTTGCGGCTTTTCCTGGTGTGCAGGGCGTGCAGCCGTCTTATTGCCGTCTGCGAAGGAGGAGCTTCGATGAAAGCGACAGTTCTGACGATCGTCATTTCAGTCGCTGTCTCGGCCGCTTCGGTTTCGGCGCAGCCCATTACGTGGACGACCTACCGCATCCCGCAGACGGGCACGTCGGTCGCCTTTCCTTCTTCGATCTTCACCGAAGAAGCGGGCCGACCGGACGGTTATGGGCAACGCTTCCGGACCGCCGACGGCCGCGCCGACCTTACGATACAGGCTGCTCCCAACGTCGGGAACGATTCGCCCGCTGCTTTCCTCGCGAAAAAAGGTCCGCCTCCGCGCATTCAGTACAAGAGGGTGACGCCGCGGTTTTTTGCTGTTTCCAGCTACAAGGGCGACAAGGTCTGGTATGACCGCTGCAACTTCTCCGGCGGGCTGGTCCACTGCGTGCTGATCAATTATCCGGCAAGCGAAGAGCGCGCCTGGGACGGGATCGTTACGCGCATCAGCCTGTCGCTGCATGGCGAGTGATCCATCCCGCGGTCGCTACGACCGCCATCCAGTCCCGCAGCAGGATTCTGTTCTCCCTCGAAAAGGAGGCGCGCCGCTTGAGATCCTCCAGCGTCTTGCCAGGATGACATCGCTCGAAATCCTTTCACTAACTAGCCGGGGACGCATTCTCCCGTGGTTTCAAGGCCTGGCCGCCCCGCGCTAGAGGCCATCGGCCCTATAGCTTCGGATGCGGTGGAGCAGCAGTTCGGCGCCAGCGGTCACGACTCGGCGACATTCGTGACATTCTCAACCGCAGCTAAGTCTGCGCATCCCTCAAGCCGACTTGTGCAGACGGCGATGCTGAGGGAAATACCATCGCATGACGTCTCGCAGGTTGTCGGAATCTCCGCGCGCCCAGTTGCGCATGATCTCGCAGCCGAAGGAGATCGCCGTGATGGGGCTTGCCCCAGCTTGAATCATTCGGTCGAACGCGCGTTCGTGCGCGGTCGGCGAGATGCCGCCCACGGCATCCGCGACCGGATAGACCTCGTAGCCTTCGGCCAGCATGTCGAGGGTCGGAAAGGCCCGGCAGACCTCGGTCCAAAGCGCGCCGATGACCACCTTGCGCCGCCCCGTGTCCTGGACCGCCTTGCGGAAGTTATATTATTTATTTAATGTGATTTAATATTGGGGCCTTAATTGTAACAGTGCCCGTGCCTGAGCTTGGCCTAGAACGCTGGGCATCTCCCTCAGCCACGCATCTTGGGGCAGGGACCCGGGTGGCATGGATCGAGATCACTTTGACGAGATGTCCATTGATGAGTTGTGGGCGCTGCACACCGACGTGGGTCAGGTCCTAGCCGTCAGACTGATCGCAGCAAAGCGCGCCCTGGAGGAGCGGCTTAAACAGCTTCGCCAGAGAGCAGACTGGAAGGAACCGGGGATAAAACACTAAGGTAGGACAGAGCCCCCGGCGAAAGTGTTATAATTCGTGATTAATTTGAATTAACTTAATTTGTTTTTCTGGCTAGATAAGTGATTTAATTGTCGCCTCGCTATACAAAGGCGCGGCGCGGCCCTTCCTACTCCATTTCCCTTGCGCCCGCTCGGAAGGTCCGGCCATGACTGGTCTCCATCATTTCCATAATTCCCCAGCGTCAATGCGATCGGCCGCTCCCTTCGAATGGGCCAACTTGCCCGAGGTGGGCAATCGCAGCGGTCGAGCGGATGCCGCCGCCGCTGTTCTTCGGCACCGCTTCGAAGCGCTCGCTGCTCAGATTGCCGAATTGGAAGCACTGCGCGAACGCGTCCTTGAGGCTGAGCAGAAGATTGCCTTTTGAGTTGAACAACGCAGCTGCCTCCGCTCACGTCGGCCGTCCGCGCCAGACGAAGCGCCTGCCACAGCGCAGCAGCACCAATTGCTCGTGCCATGAACGACGATCAGCGCACATAAGCAGGTGGGCACCTTCACTTCTGCGCCAGCTTAATCGTTGCCACGGGCCACTTTCCGGGATGGCCAGCAACGGAGAGTCGCAAGCCGTGCGCCTCGTCCAAGTACAATTCCTCGACAGTCCCTGCTGTACCGTCCGTGAGCACCACCGCCTTGCCGATTGGGAAGACTTGCTGGAGCAGGTAGGAATGCTGGACTGGACCGGCACCATGATGGCCTGAGAAAGCGCTGCCGGGCTCGAAATTCCCTGTCCCCCCGGCAGCGTTTCATTCTCAAACTGAGCACTGAAATCCTAGTTGGTTTTCACTGTGCAGAGTTCATGCCACAGGTTTGTGACAGGCCCGCCGGTTCACACTGGCGGGCCACCGGCCTACTGGCCCAGACGGCGCATCCACGTCGGCGAATGCGCGTTTATCGAGAACCTCATATTCGAGCGCTACGCCCTCAGGGTCGTTTTCCTCGAACCATTTCTCTGCGGCATCCTGCGTAGCGAACACCTTAATGTGGTCCTTATCGCCAGCCTGCTTGCCGGTGTTGACGTATACGAAGACTGTCATAGCTCGCGCTCCATCGCGGGATGGCTCCGGTTCTTCACCTTGATCCAGAACTTTTTGCCGGCCGCCGCGGTATGGCCGATCCCAGCAAGCCGCCCGAAATAGGTCGGGCCCGATCTCGCCGCGCTCGAACGATGCCACGCTGATCCCGTCCGGCCGGCGGGCCAAGAGCTGCTGCAGATTTGCTTTGCGCAGGTGGAGGGGCAGGGACCGCAAATCATCGCCGCCCATTGCCAGGATATCGAAGGCGTAGAGCTGCACCTCGTGGTCATAGAGCCGGCGGTGCAGCGCGTTGAAGTCGCTGATGCCGTCCACCCCAAGGATCACGGCCTCACCATCGGTCACAAAGCGCTTGCCGGTTCTTCAGCGCGGCCTCAGCAATCCAGGGATAGCGCTTCGTCCAGTCGGTGCCGTTGCGCGAGAGCAGGCGCACGCGCTCGTTCTCCCGGATCACCAGCATCCGGTAGCCATCATGCTTGACTTCGTGAATCCAGTCCGGCCCTGAGGGCACCTGCTTGGCGGCCGTGGCCAAGCTGAGCTCGTACGCCATGCGCATGGGCGGAAGATAAGATTTCCCGCGGCGTTTACCGAGTCAGGAACAAGTGGCAATGTGGCGAATTTCTTCCTTGCTCCGGGCTCTCCAGACCCCCGGTAAAGCCGGAGCGCAGCCAACGGCCTCAGCTGGCGACAAGCTGAGGCCGCCTTTTTGGGCAGCCAGGGCAATCTAGTCGAGCCAAAGTCTGTATGGCGGCGCCTTGCGGGAGATAACCCGCAGGGGTTACGATGCAACCTATTTTAGAATTTCCAATTTGGAGCTACTCATTGGCAACAAGCGTTGAAACGATCGTTTCGGCTTATGTACGTCTAAAGAATCGGCAAGCCCTGGAGAATATGCGAGATCTTCGGTGCCAGTTGCTCGAACAGCTACAGTCCACATCTAGCATCAACCCGGCTGAGTCTCGAGATGCGCTACTTGAGGACCTCCGAGTGATTGAGGGTGGATTGGAGCAGCTCCAGCCGAGGGAGTGACGGGCGGGCCGCCAGTCCACGCTGGCAGAGCTATGTGTTAATCAGGAGGTGCCGTGGCGATCGTGCGGAACGTCACGGCACCGGCCGCAGGGACCGTTCCAGATCGGCGCCTGCGGCTTCCGTTTGGCACCTTCTTTTAGTGGGCAGATTATTCGGCAATGAGTGACAACGCCGCGAGATACTTCCGCCTGGCGAAGAACTGCCTTGATGAGGCGGAGAAGGCCACAAGCCCGGTCGACAAAGAGGCTTGGCTAAAGCTGAGGGAAGAGTGGTTGGCGATGGCGGAGAAAGCTCAAAGATTGCGGTCCCAGCAGCCCCCGGAGTGAATTTCCATCGTGACGCGAGTTTAGATCGGTACTAAGGTGGTTCCGGCCTCGGAACCGCTCTTTTGGAGCAGGATCATGAGCTTATACCGAGCTTACATAATCCGTACCGATGGACACATAGAACTGCGGATTGACCTCGATGTGCGCGACGAGGCAGCTGCAAGGGAAAGCGCCAAGCAGCTTGTCGATGGGCACATAGTAGAGCTCTGGGAAGGCGCGACCAAGATCGAGACGTTCGAGCCCGAAGAGTAGGGCTGGCTGGGCGACGGGGCCCGCTTTGCTCAAGGCCGCCTCAGTGGGACGCCGTTCTCTTGATCTAGCTCAACGCGCGCTGGCCTCTACGGCAGTCCGTCACGAAATGCCCGACTCCGACAAACAGATTGAGGGTAAGGAAGCGCAGCCGTCGCGCCTGGAGAAGGGGCGCCGGATCATCGAGGACTACGCCGCCAACCTCCGAGAGCTCGTCAGAAAGCTACGTCAGAAGATGAACTAAGATCATCGGGGCAACCCCCGGTGACGGGGGCATAGCTCCCTTCCGATTGCTGGATGGCTCCGCTTCCTCACTTTGATCCAGTGCTTCTGGCGACCGCCTCCGTACGGCCGATCGCGATGCGGGGTGCCGTTTCAGTCAGGATTCCGGTCACGACACGACATCCAGCGGGACGCTGCAAACGGCGGCACCATCCTCGTCGATAACGAAGATTGCATACTTTTTGCCGATCAGTTGCGGTCTCGTTTCGCGCAGCGATCGAGCGAGGTTGATAGCTTCTGTCCGCGCCTCCGACTCGCCCGGCAGGTCATGCACGCCGAAATCCGAGACCAACTGGGAATCGATGAGCTTGAAGGAAAAGAGAGGCATCGAATGTTGCCTGGGTTCGTGCCAAAGCGAAGCCCCCGCCAGCGTTAGGAAGGCGGGGGCTCGCGGATGGATGGTTCGAGGCTAGGGAAAACCTAGGTGTCGCACCAAGGACCCGCAGTTATCAGAACGCCATCGTGACGCTCGTGTAACGCGCAAATGTTGGGCAGGTCGCGCAAATAAGAGGCCGTTGCGTGAGAGCAGGCGCACGCGCTCGTTCTCCCGGATGACGAGCATCCGGTAGCCATCATGCTTTACTTCGTGAATCCAGGCCGGCCCATCGGGGACCTGCTTGCCGGCGGTCGCCAGGCAGAGCTCGTACGCGATACGCATGGAAGCGCAGATAGGCACTCACTCGCGAATTTACGAATCCGAATCGATAGCGCAAGTTCCTGACCGGAACAGTGCTAAAGCGAACAGAGGACTGCGGTGATCTGCTGATAGGCTCGTTCTCGCCTGGCCTTGATATGCTTGAGGACCAGGCAAACCTCCAGCGGCCCCGTCCTCACGACCCCTCTCTAGCCTAGGGCCGGGGCCGTCCAATCGCCATCATCGTCCCCTCGCTGCCGGCGCGCAGGATGACGCCTCGCTGCCCGCACGCTCCCACGGCGTCCAGCCGAGCGGCCTGCCTCACGCGGTGCCGCGAAGCGGCAGGGCGAGCTGCACGTCGAGGCGCCTCGTGGCATTGGCCTGGATGAAGGCCTGCAGCGCCGGCGATATCTCCGCGTCGGTATGGGCAGCGCGCTCGGCCAGCGCGTTGGCGACGTCCGAGGTGGCATCGCGCGACCAGCCCTCGACCGGATTGAAGCACACGATCCGGATCGGATAGGCGTATTGGCCGGAGAGAATGTCCTGCAGGACAGTCTCGAGATCGGTGTCGGCTTCATCGGTCTCGCGCCAGGCACATCTGGCACGCGCGCCGAAATCCTCAAGCACCAGGTAGATGTCGCGGTCGAGGCGATCGTTCGGGATGATTGACGGTGAGGCCATGCGCGAGAACTCCACTGACCGGAGTCCAATCTAGGTCGCCTTTAGCAGGAAGGCGAATCGGAATTTGCGAAATCTTCCTGGCGTTGGCGTCGTGCCAACATGGAGGAAGCATGGCAACGTCGAAAAAGCAGGCGGCGCGCGGTCGCAAGCAGGATCGGGCGCGGGTGGCGGGCGGACAAGATTACGAGGTTCGTTATGAGGCCAAGAGGACGCGCCGCTCGGCTTCGGCGGTGAAAAAAAGCGGTCAAGAAGGTGGGCAGCAGCCGTAAGAAGGTTGAGCGGCGCTTGGGCGGATGAGGGCCGTGCGTTCAGGTTCTTAGGAACGAGTGCCCCCGCAGTCAGTTCAATGATCGGTCTTGCGACCCATTCCTTTCGCGAGACCTATTGCCAACTAAGCTCCAGCTCGTTCCCCGGCGGGCTGGAGCGCTTCTGTTGCGTCGGATGCTTGTTTTTCGATTCGGAAAAACCTCCAGGATGGCGCCGATGTAGTCTACTCCGGAAGCAAATCCTTTCCCGTCAGCAGCCGTGCGTAAGTTCCGCTCTCGTGCAGCTCGAGCCAGCCGCGCTCAATGGCGAACTTCAGGCCAGCGCCGAACTCGCTGGCACTGCCCTTGAGCATGAACAGAAACGGCGCGTTGATTCTCGATGTGGATGCGGCCGTCCTGCACAGGTTCGATGCTGGCCGCGAGCTGGACGAGCTGGCGGGCGGCGGCTTCTGGTTTGGCGTAGGGGCGAGCCTCAACGTGTTTCATGCGCCGTGTCCAGTGAGCTTGTCTCGTTCGGTGCGGGCGATGGTCTTAGCCTCGGCCTCGGCCTGCTCGCGCGTCAGCACGTCCGGCCGAAGGCGGCGGCTGGGCAGGTCATCCCAATAGACATAGATGCTGGACCGGCCATCGGCGAAGCGGACCTCATAGATGCCGGTATCGGGAACGGCTTCGTGCTTGAGCAGGCGGATAGGATCGGCGTCGGTCATGGTTCGGAGTCTAGGCGATCGATTAAGTGATGCCAAATCGCTTCGCCCGGATCCACCTCTGTTCGGAAGAGTAGCTGACAATGTCCGGAAACGAACAGACCGGCGCTTGGAGCTGTGAGTAAGCTCGCAATTGCTTGGCCTCCCCAAGCGCCAAGCACCTCCAGCGGCCCCGGCCTCCACCCATGCCCGAAACCCCACGGCCGGGGCCGCCTTTCCTTTTGGTTCCGGATAGTCCGCGCGGCCACTTGCCGCTGGCGGGTTAAGCTTTTTAATTTGATTTAATTTTAAATAGCGTATTTAATTTTGCATTCGAGGACGATCGCTCGCCCGCCCGTTCGGTGGAGCGCGGAAGCTGGCGGAGGGGGGTCCATGAAATTCACCTGGAGCGTTCTTTCCGCAGCAGCATTTGCGTTGACTCTGACGATGACGACCGTGCCATCTGCATGGGCCTGCAATGGCAAAGGGAAGTGTTTCGATTCGCCTGGCCAAACGCGGGGAGCGCCCGGTCCGATTGCAGGCGCCGGCCTTCCTATTCTCGCGATTGGATACGGCGTGTACTGGCTACTAAGGCGGCGGCGGACCCGGTAATTGCGGGCAGTCGCCCGCGATCGACAGAACGGCTGCCAGGAACGCTCCGCCGATTACTAAGTTCTGCCGATGCCCATCCCAGGGCAAGCTGCCTTCTCTTGGGGGCAGCTTCATAGGCCCCAGCTTCACCGCCCGAAGTTGGGGCCTTCTGCCGTCTTCTGGACAATTCGATCTGCGGAGCTGAATCGATGTAGTGTTGCAGGGAGTGACCCAATGCGGCTGGAGCGCTATCGAAACGCAAAGTATTGGCGAAAGCGCGCGGAGCAATTCCGCAGCAAGGCCGACAATGCGGAGAATCCTCGCACCAAGGAAACGCTCCGCAACGCCGGCAAGCGCTACGACGAATTAGCCAAGCTCGCTGAGCAACTCCGAACCGTGCAGGACGCCGCCGAGTAAACTGCTTCTCCAGCACCGGGAACCGAGTGGCAGTAGCTGAGTTGTCCCCTCCGGATCACGCCTCGATAACGTGATGCCGATACAAGGCCTCAGCTCGGTGCCAGCCCCGGAGCTGAGGTCTTTTTATCGCCTGTGTACATTTTTGCACAATGCACCGGAACGCAATCCGGGCTCCTGACTCATCTCAGGGGGCCTTCGATGGGGATGATAAGACGTGCCGCGCTACACCTCGTTTGCCCGAGAGGCGGCAGCAACGCTGCTGCGAATGGCCAAAACAACAAAGGACCCGCAGGTTGCGTCCGGATTGATCCAGCGTGCAGCCGATCTGAAGGACGGCACAGGCGAGCTGCCGCCGGTTGATATCGAGGCGATCGCCGAGGAACCAAAGAAGCCTCTAACGAAGAACTGAGGCTGCCTAAACAGGCGGCCTCATCGGAACTCATGTGAACAAAAATGGCCCCACCTCCATCGGCGGCGACGCTGGGGCCAATCGGGGGCGACCTGGGCGACGGAAAAATGGCGGGGTTTCCTGTCTGGAGCAAGCATCGCAATGTGCTGAAGCGAACAGAAGCGCTGGCAGCGCAGAGGTAAGTAGCAATGGCTTGGCCTTCCCCTAGGTCCAAGCAACCCTCCAAGCGGCCCGGCCTTTCTCGACGCCCAAAAGCCCCCCACGGCCGGGGCCGTTCCACTCGGGCTTAATACAGAGCAATCGGAAATTAGTTTAAAAGAATCTCATAGCGACGTTTGAGCCGGTCGCTTGTGGTCTTTGCTGCGTATTGAATGCGTGCAAGGTCGCAGCCTTCCTGTGCGACGACATGCAGCTTCCAGTCTGAGGTACCGGGTCGGTAATCTGGCCCGAATTCAACCTCGATGGAGACGACCTTTTCTGTGCCTGGAAAACTCCGGATCTCCTGCAGCGCAATTCGCTCAAGCTCGTCCTTCGAAACCGGTGATCTCGACACCGTTCGCTCCTAAAGGTGGAGGCGGCTGCTTGAGCCGCGCTCGACTCAATGCCGTCAATGGCTTCGACGTTCCTCTCAAGATGAGACGGCGCATCGCGAATCGCTCCAAGCTCGCGCCGATCTTATGATCAGCGCAATTGCTGCAGAGCTTCCGGAGTCAGCTCGTATCGACTCCCCACCTTTTTCAACCAGCGTGCTTTAAGCATACACCTTGCAGTGTAGAACCCGCACAGTGGACGGTTGCCTCCTGGATGAAATAGCAGGCCATCGCGTTCGATCAGACAGCCGTACAGCTTTGCGCTCCGCAACGGCCTCAGCATTCCTGGTGTAGGGGAAGTCTCCATCATCGTCGTTACTCCTTCCGAGGATGCGGCTCGGTCGGACAGGAGGTCTACGGGGAGGGCGGGCAGCTGTACCGGTGAGCCGCTGCGAAAACAAATGGCGGCTCTGCGCATATCGTTCCTACCTTTGGGGTGCATCCTCTCTGTGGCGCTGTGGAGCACCCGAAGAGGGACGGGGAATCGTCCGCTCTTCTGGAACTGGAACCCTGCTCACCCCGTTTAGCTAGCGGGCAGAACAAGGAGGAGGAAACCATGCCAGTCGTACTGCTTTGGGCTGTGCCTACGGTTCTCGTGATCGGTGGCGTCAGCTACTATTTTCTTCGTGTCGTGCACTGATCCTGTTGTTTTGAGTCGTTCGGGCGATGCTTGATGGCGCCTAGATCGACGCTGCAGCACTGCCGGAAGCCCAGCGCCCTCCCATTGCCCGGCGCTGGGCAGCTATTTGAAAAGGTCGAACCATGAAGCACGCGCTTCCGACAATCGGAATTGTTCTCGGGCTAGTCGTGACACCTGCACTCGCCGACCGCTGGAAGGATGAGAGCGGCAAAGGCCGATGGGACTACGATCGTGGTCCTTACCGCGCCTACAACTACGACCGCGAATACAAGCAGGAGTATGACCGAGGCCCCTGCAAGATCGAGCGTAAGTGGGGCAAGCACGGCGAGTACAAAGAAGAGACGAAGTGCAAGGGCTATCGCGACTGACGGGCGAGCGCTGGAAGCGGCCTAGTTTGTAAGCCCGCAACTGCAAAATGCGGCAAAGGCCCCAGCCCGGGACTGGCCGGCTGAGGCCTTTGTTCATCCTTCGGACTCGCCCACGCAATGCGCATCCCACCGGTTCGTTTCCTGGAATTTCCGAATTAGGAACGTTCCTCATTCCTCCTGATTAGACGTGTTTGAGGAGGAAGGGACCATGGACGGACTGATTTATCTCATCGGCTTGATCGTCGTGATCATGGCGATCCTGTCGTTCTTCGGCCTGCGCTGAGAGAACGACAATGGCTATTGAAACACTCATGCGGGAAGAAGTCATGGAGGGCGGCATGGCCGCCGAAGACCGCCGGACCATCCAATGGAGCTCGGTGCTCGCGGGCGCTTTCGCCGCCGGCGCGATGTCGTTCATCCTGGTCAGCTTTGGCGTTGCCATCGGCCTCGGCGTCAGTTCGGCCTCGCCGACGTGGCGTGATGCCTCAGCCGCGCTGGCGCTGCTCTCCGGGCTGTATCTGATCATCCAGGCGATCTTCAGCTTCGGTTTCGGCGGTTACATCGCCGGCCGGGCCGCGCGCCCGGCGCCCGCCCTTGCAACGATCGAGGATGAGGGCGAGCGGCGGGACGGGCTGCACGGCCTGACGGCGTGGGCTCTCGCGGTGCTCCTCGGTGCCGCGCTGCTTGCGCTGCTCGGCGCGGCCGCGATCGACCGCTCGCCGATGCGCAGCTCGGCCAGCAACATGTCCGCCGCCGAACCGCTGTTGAGCTATGAGCTCGACAAGCTGTTCCGCGCGCCGCGGCGCCCGCCCAACACCGATCTACGGGAAGCCCGCGCCGAAGCGGGACGCATCCTGATGACGTCATCGAGCCACAGCGGTGTCAGCACCGATGACCGGACCTATCTCGTGCAGCAGGTGGCCGCGCTCACGGGACTTGCGGCGCCCGACGCGGAACGGCGGGTCGACGCGCTCATCGCAGACGCGAAAACGGCCATCAACCGCGCGCGGCGCAACGCGATCATCGTCGCCTTCTCGGTTGCGGCCGCGACCTTGATCGGGGCCGCGGTAGCCTGGGCCGCAGCCGTCGCCGGCGGGCGGCATCGTGACGGAGAACCGCTGCCGAATTGGATGGCGAGCTCCAATCGCTTCCATCGCAACCCGCGCGCAATGCCGGTGCCGTAGGCCCAAAGCAAATGGCCGGGCGGAAGCCCGGCCATTTCGGCATGCATAACTATAAGAGGCGCTAGGCCCGCTCTTCCCAGATCATCGCGAGGTGGACGATGGTCTGCACCGCCTTCTCCATGTCCTGCCGGCTGACCCATTCCAGCCGCGAATGAAACGCGTGCTCGCCGGCGAAGATGTTGGGCAGGGCAGTCCCATGAAGGACAGGCGCGAGCCGTCTGTGCCGCCGCGGATCGCGGTGCCAGGCCGGCGCGGCGGATCGCCTCGATAGCGTATTCGAGCACGTGCGGGTGACGATCGATCACCTGCTTCATGTTGCGGTACTGCTCGCGCACCTCGAACGTGTAGGTCGAGCGCGGATAATCCTTCATCACGTCCTTGACGATGGTCTCGAGCAGGACCTCCTTCTCCTTCAGCCCTTCCTCGGTGAAGTCGCGGACGATCAAGGAGAGCGTCGCCTGTTCCAGCGCGCCCTTGATGCCGACCGGGTGCAGAAAGCCCTGCTTGCCCGAGGTCGTCTCCGGCGAGCAGCCCTCCTTGGGCAGGCGCTCGACGATGGCGGCGGCGATCTTGATCGCGTGCTCCATCTTCCCCTTGGCATAGCCGGGATGGGCGCTGACGCCGTTGATGGGGATGGTGGCCCCGTCGGCAGAGAAAGTCTCGTCCTCGACGCAGCCGGCGCTCTCGCCGTCCATGGTGTAAGCGAAATCGGCGCCCAGCTTCTTCAAATCGACGTTGTCGACGCCGCGGCCGTGATCCTCGTAACTCCTGACGATCGTAATCCGACGTTCGGCTGCATAGGCCGCGATGACGCTTCGTTGGTTTTCAGGTGAGTATTTCTGATGATCCGCCGACATGCGGATGTACTGGGCTGCAAGTGAGCCAGGCAATGGGATGTCCGGAACGGAAAGCTCTTCCTGCATAGGAGGCGTAGCCGAACTCTGCGGCGGTCATGTTGGACGTGAAGGGCTTTACGTTCGTGAGAGAATTTTGACAGGGTTGAGGTGCCCCCTAACAAAATTGAAGGCGACGACTACCTGGCAGGCAGGAGACCCTCGCGGAAGATCGCCATTTTGTTCTGAGAATCGAAGGTCTTAATCATTCCACAGGCGGGGTGCCGGAACTTGCCGTGTTCATTCGTCTTGAATCCGGCAAACCCTGAACGGAGTCCGCGTAAATGGCCCCGCGCGCCAATTGGAAAGGCTTCCTGCGACTGTCCCTGCCCACCGGCCGTACCTGAAGGTCGACGCTGACACCGGCGAGGAAGTGCCCAACGAGGATATCGTCAAGGGATACCAGTTCGAGAAGGACCAATTTGACCAAGGAGGAGCTCGAGGAGATCGCGCTGGAATGGCGCACCATCGAGATCGATGAGTTCGTTGACAGGGCGGATATCGACCCCCGGTACCTGATCAGGCCATACCATCTGCGGCCGGACGGGAAGGTGGCCACGACGCTTTCGCGGTGATCCGCGAGACCATCCGGAAATGGACAAGGTCGCGATCGGGCGAGTCGTGCTGACCAATCGGGAGCACATCATCGCGCTTGAGCCCCTGGACAAAGGTCTCGTCGGCACGCTGCTGCGATACACTTATGAGGTGCGTAGCGAGCAGGAATATTTCGACGAGATCCAGGACGTGAAGGTCACCAAGGACATGCTGGACCTGGCCAGGCACATCGTGAACCAGAGGGCAGGGCGGTTCGATCCCGAGAAGTTCGAGGACCATTATGAGACCGCGCTCATCGACCTCATCAACCAGAAGCGTGCAGGCAAGCCGATCACGCCGAAGGAGCGGCCGAAGGGGAAGAACGTCGTCGCTTGATGGAAGCGCTGCGGCGAAGCGTCGGCAAGGAGTGCCCCGGCGGCCAAGCCTGCAAAAAGGCGCGGAAGGCCGCGGCCGGCCAAAAGGAGATGCTGATGCCGATTTCCGGGACGAAGCCGACGAAAGAGGCAGCAGGCAAGAAGCCCGCGGCAGGAACGCGCCGGAAGTCGGCGTGAAACCCCCAGTGAATCGCTGCGGGCGATAAAACGTCGTGCGGCAACGGCGCCGGATACTACGATCGAGGCGACATGCGCACGGCGGCACGTCCTGCTGAAAGTCGAAGGTAAAGCTGACTTCGCCTACACAAAGCCAGAGCGCTCAGTGGCAAAGAAAAAGCCGCCGGAGGCGGCTAGTCTTGGTCTTCCCTCTTGCTTATTATTTGAGGGCGTCAGCGGCGTCCCGCGCTGCATCCTTCACATCGCCCGTTTTGTGGGCGGATCCCTTGGCCTTGTCGATCCTGCCTTCGGTTTCCAGGTCCTTGTCGCCACTGAGCTTACCCGCACCTTCTTTGATGGCGCCCTTTGCCTTGTCGGCTGCGCCCTTCACATGTTCGCGGTCAATGATCGTGTTCCTTTGCTATCCGGAAGTCCCAGCAGTTCCTGGGAGAATAACCACCGGTCTTGCACACGAAGACTTCTGATTTTGCGCCTGAGCCGAACATTGCTCGCTTCCACGTCGGCTATCTGCAGTAGATCGGACACTGGTCCTCGTCCACAACCAGCGCTTTGGACCGATGCGGACATTTCATCAGGGCTGTAGCAGCGAGAGGAGGCGCTGTCGGTCTTGATCGCGCCGACGCTGGTTTTCGCGCAATATTTCGAGTTCTTTTTCAGCGTTGTCCGTATTCAGACCCTGCCGCTTCAACTCAATAATCAGCGCCTCTTGCGCCGCAAGCTGCCGCTCTCCTTCTACTACATCGCGTTCGACCTGCCTCAACTCATCATAGATCGGGTCTTTGTACATCGGGAATACTCAGCAGGGAGAAGTCTCGCCGGCTGCGTCGGTTCTTTGAAATTCCAACTTGGCTGACTTTCCCACGTTCCTGCTGGAAAGCCATTTTGCCTATACGAGTGTTGTGCGAACGCGGCGATGTGAGGCCGCTTCAGTCGCAACAACTACCGGCGACGCCTTGATGTCGGCCGTGAGTGGCAAACCGGATGCCACTTTGGCCGGGCCGAACAGATGCGATTGACTCATAACGGAATTACGGAACCGCTACGGACCTGATGACCATCGGCGCCTATTCGGGTAGACTGGCTCTAGCCCTCGAACCTGAACGGGTATGGGCATGGCCCGGAAGCTCGCCGCTATCGTCGCCGCCGACGTTGTCGGCTACAGCCGGCTGATGGGCGTCGACGAAGCCGAGACCTTGGCGGCGCTCAAGACGCATCAACGAGAACTGATCGCGCCGAACATTGCCGAGCACCAGGGCCGCATCGTCAAGACAACAGGCGATGGCCTCCTGATCGAATTCTCGA
>Ga0209489_104025_pt1 | contig 27701 bp, 13 predicted proteins | sample SiratrowhiteBW_FD_187527 | JGI IMG/M metagenome (GOLD analysis project Ga0209489, IMG submission 187527) | Root nodule microbial communities of legume samples collected from California, USA - Siratro white BW (SPAdes) (version 2) | ecosystem: Host-associated > Plants > Roots > Nodule | place... | reverse complement strand
TATATATATATATATATATATATATATATATATATATATATATTATTTTTTCATTGCTATATAATATTCTATTAAAAAAATAAGTTGTTAAATGAAAAGTGGTGTTAAGAGTATACTTTTTTCATAGTGAATTCTGATACACTAACATCAGTATTGTTAGGAAGAAGATAAGCTCCCTATGCCAATTTGCTGAATGTTAATGTCAGTTTAGTTTTTTGTTTCGTTTTGCAACCCACAACCACATGCACAATTTTTCACCATAAAAAGGGGAAATATGGTAGATAATTAGGAGCTCAAGAGGATTTGATCATGGCTTCTATCTCCCTTGTATGTCCTTTGTACCTTCCCATTTCATCAAACTCCATCCCACCCAATTTTCAGCTGTAAGAGAGAGCCTCACCGTGAGGACATGGGAGTCTTCTATTCAGCTGCAAGAGACCCCATTCTCTATTCTCACCATGCCAACGTGGAAAACAATAGCAGGTAGGAAAAGAAGGGATTTCTATGATGAAAACAAGAACCTTGTGCGTGTAAAGGTGAAAGATTCCCTTGACATTCCATGGCTCAAGAATAAGCCTAAGACCAGAATATATAAAGCAAAGAAGGTGGCGTTGCCACAAGGCTTTTTTCTGATATTGGTGTACTTTTCAATTTTAATTCTTAAAATGAGTAGAAAAAAATTTATTTACTAAAATGGGCAAATTCTGCCAGTTAGATATGCATAATTTTAAACTGGTCAAAATAAAAGTGACACGCTGACAATTTCAATTAATGACATTAATTAAAATTATTTATCTCTTTTCAATTATTTTTTAATTATTTAATATTATGATCCTTAAGTTTAACAATTAACAAAATAAATAATAATAATAATAATAATTATATAATAATAATTAACAAAACTATAACATAAATATTAAGAGATACAAATTTATTTAAATTAAAATAAAATAACATAATGATAATAATAAGAAGAATAATTTTAATTAAATTCATATGAATTTAATTTAAATAATAATAATAATAATTTCATACAAATTTAATTTAAAAAATAATAATTATTATTAAATTCACTTATTATTAATTATATTATTATTATGTTATTTTATTTTAATTTAAAAAAAATAATTATTAAATTCATATGAATTATTTTTATTATTATTATCATTATGTTATTTTGTATGTCTTAGTTTTTTTACTACAGTTTTGTTAATTATTATTATTAATTTTTTTAATTGTTAAAGTAACAAATATAGTGCTAAATAATTAAAAAATTATTTGTTAATTATTATTATATAATAATTTTTTTATTAATTGTTAAACCTAACAATTATAATATCAAATAATTAAAAAATGATTGCAGATAGAAATGATTTTAATTAATGTCATTAATTGAAATCGCTAGCATGTCACTTTTATTTTGACCAGTTTGAAATTATGCCTAGCTGGCAAAATTGGCCTATTTTAGTAAATAAATTTTTTTCTACCCATTTTAAGAATTAAAATTGAAAAGTACACCAAAATAGAAAAAAAGCCCACAAAGCTTTGGAGTTAATGCAGCACTGGCCGCTGAGACTACTTCAAAGAGTGTGAGGTTTCCACTGACTTTGGATTCAAAGGTAAGCACAGTTGTGAAAAGGCGAAAGCTGTTGAGGAGAAGGAAGAAGAGGAAGAAGTGTTAGTGATTGATGGGATTGAGTTTGGTAGGGATAAAGCAGTGAAGTTTGATGTATTTATCAATGACGAAGATGAGAAGGTGATCAGACCAAGCAATACTGAGTTTGCAGGAAGCTTTGTGAGCTTGCCACATACTCATTTGCACAGAAACATGAATGTGAGAACCTGTTTTAAACTGGGATTAACGGATTTGTTAGAAGACTTGGAAGCTAAAAATGATGATAGTATTGTGGTGACTTTGGTACCAAAATATGGGAAATAACTTGTCACAATTCATGGCATAAAGATAGAGTTTGCAACGGAATGAAAATAGGTAACTGTGAACAAAACAATTATGGCATGCTTGAACAGATGTTTTGAATAATGATTTCAACGTTCAAATGACTGGAAATTTGTATTAACATGTTTAATTTAGAGCACAAATAATGATTTTACTATTCAATTAAAAAAACGTAGATTTGATTGTTTTATTCTAAAATATGGAGTAAATAACACTTCTTCAAATGCTGAAACAATTTGACCTTTGACCTTGAGTTTAAGATATTGATTAATTGTGTCTAATTCTTTGATTTATACATTAAACTTGCTATTTAAAAAAATTACAGTAAAACCTTTTATACAATACACTAATTTTTTACTGTTTAAAAGCATTACATCATTATTTTTTTTTATAAGGAATATATATTCTTTTATCCTATTCCTTATCTATAGAGTAACACTACTTATGCACTACAAGAAAAAAAGTTATTTAAAGACTAATTTTTGTCTACAAAATAAAATGATTGTTAATTGTGATTAAAATAGTCACCAAATTAGAATTTGGTTGCTAAATAACTACAAGACAGACATAATGATTGAATTTAGTGACCAATTAAGCCAAGATAATTGGTATCTAACATTAGCTACCGTTTTAGTGACTCATACCATTAGATTTTAAATTAGTCTATAACTTAATTAGATATCAAATTAGAATCTAAAGGTATAGGTCACTAAAACTTTGGTAGATAATGTTAGATACCAATTATCTTGACTTAATTGGTCACTAAATTTAATTATTATTTCTATCTTGTAGTTATTTAGCAACCAAAATTTAATTTGACGACTATTTTGGTCACAATTAGCAACCATTTCATTTGGTAGCCAAAATTTGGTCTCTAAATAATTTTTTTCTTGTAGTGATATAAATTGAGAGGAAACAATTGCAAGTGAAAGGTCGTAAAAAGTATATAATATTTGAAGCATTATTAGATCGGTCACATTATAACTGACTTAGTATGGCCAAAATAATACTGATTGTTTGAGTTAGCCGATGTAGGCCTTTTCCATTAACTTACATTTTATTTTTTTGGTGCAAATTTTACGTTGGATAAGCTACTTAACCAACTTGATAAGACATATATTGTGTAAATATAAAGTAGTAATAAGTTTAAGTGTTCCTTCTTATTTGCAATATAGGAATTTTTATCTTTCTAATGTTTCTTGGATAGGTTTAGGTATAAGAGATATGAGATGTTGCATATAAGAGGAATGAGTTTCAGAATTTAAGGATTTAGTTGTTGTTCGAGCTCTCAAAATTTTGGTAACAAAATTGTCATTTTTACCAATCTTGTCAAACTTGACAGAGATAACACTATATTATCAACATGGTCATCGCCTAATAGGTGATCCCTGTCCAATAAATGTATCGCCTAAAGGGCAACGTTTCATTAACTGATGCTTAAATCTTAGTTTTAGTTTCTCAACACTACCATAAGGTGTCCTTCACCACGTACTTGGCCAGCCGTGACTGATCCCCCAAGTCCAAGACAATACACACCCTTCAACATGTCGCTTTCAATTGTTTTTCAACACTCTCTCGCTTTCTTGATACTCTTCTATCTCTTTCCATCGACACACTCTCTATGCATCGTCGTTGTTTCTTCTTCCACAAGTCGTCGCTAATCTATACCACTGTTTTGCACAATTGTTTCACATTGGTTTATATAATTCACACTTTATCTCTCACTAAAATCCCTAATAATCAATATTGTTTTAAGTTTTCTAATCAATTTTTAGAATGTTCATTCTTTTGTTTGAAAACCTATTTATAAATAGGGACCATAAAATAATTTGTGTTTTTCGATATTTGTATATAAAATTCATAATACTAAATAGATATATTTTATGATACTCGTCTTGAACGTATAACATTACAAATATTTGTTTTTAGTTTAGTTGGTTTTGTAGCATTGTTAAAGGGGTTATGTACTCTTTTCCTTATAGGTTTTTTTACCTTTAAGATATTATAATTTGTGGTGTTTTCCTATAAATTTTTTAATAATGCATAGTAATACGATGATATTTAGATTAATCTTTGCAATGTACTAATTGTCATTATGCCAGTTTTGTTAGTCCTTGCACTTAGGTAGGTGTCGTCGCCAAGTACTTACGCTTGGTAAGTTAAGTTTTTGTGTTTGGTAGGTTCGTCGCCAAGTTTTCATGCCGAATAAGTTTCATTACCAAGTTTTCGTGCTTGGTAGGTTTCATCACCAAGTCCTTATACTTGTAGATTTATTGTCAAGTTCTCATTCTTGAATTCTGTGCTTGAATTTTTTCAGATCAGTTTAAGTATAAAATTGGAATTCCAAATTATATTTTCATTAGGTTTAAGGATGATATTTGTATGAAATTTTGTTTTATGATGCAAGTTGTGAAAAAGTGTTAAGGGAATCCACTAAGTTATTAGGCAAGACATCAAAAGTAAAGATTTCATAGGAAAAATGAAGGACAAAATATAATAGTAAAGATTCCACAGGAAAAATGAAGAACAAAATATGAAATGCAGAATACAAAAGTTTTTGAAAGATAGCGTTAAATGTTAAAATACATAATTAAATATTCTTTTTTCTATTCGTTCACAATTTACTTTAAAACATATTTCTCTTCCTCAAAGTTACATAAAATAGCTTAAAAAATTACAAATCAATTATTCACAATGAAAGCTTACATATTAGATAAACCATCCAATCAACTATTGCGTGGACAAAGTTCATATACATTGAAAATTATTATAACTAACTCTTTGAATCACACCACATATTACATATTCTATTAGAATGAGTTGGGACGTGATTTTTTTTTTATCGATACAATTAGTTAAGATGTAAATGGTCTATTAGACTATTCTAATTTGTATTTGACTATTTGAGTGAGACATCTACATATACATGATACACTTTCCACAAGATAATTCACATGAAACTAGATATCTTAAAAAAAACTTACGTATTGTATGATCTTTCTAACAATAGAAAGTTAAAAAGTAAAAAAAAAAGTGACTAAAATCCAAAAAACAAGATACAAAATTATGAAAAACAACAAATTCTTCCGTAAAACTTTATCTTCTCAGGTGCCAACAAAGTTAGACTATATAACCTATAATCAATTATTTTAATCGATTACAATTAAATAAAATATATAAAAAGTATTTATTATTCATTCTAAAATGATAAATAATTTAAAAATATATATAATAATTAAATTTATAATAAATTAAGAATATTAAAATAATTAATAAAGTAAAATAAATTTAATAAAATTATAAAATAATAAAAAATATTAATAATAAAATAATAATAATATTCATATTAAAAACTAAAAATAATAATAAAATCATAAATAATAATTATAATAATAAAATCATAAATAATAACTATAATAATAAAATTATAAAATAATACTAATAAAATTAAAATACATTTATAAAATAACAATAATAATATTAATAATACTTTTAACTTTAATTTTATTTTATAAATTATACCTAATTTTATTTCATCTCTTAAAAAAATATTCTTTTATTTTTCATTATATTCTTTTATTTTTCATCACGTCTCCCTTAATTCAAACACATATTTTACCCTTACTCTCACTTCAACTCTACTCTTTTTCACTATCACAAATCAAACAGACCATTACTGAGTGAATAGCAATTATAAAAAATATATAAAATGATTTGTTTAAACAGTTGATGTTAATAAGTAGAAAATTAGCTTCGTACTAATTATCTTTTGTTTGAAATATAAAAAGACAACTGATTGCATTTTAAAAGTGATGTCACCAAATTCCGGTAGAATCTGATGAAAACAAATGAAATTTCGGACTACTTCTTTAATGTGGTAGAACCATTACCATGAACTTTTCTCTTCAAATGTTTGATGATTGGTACAAAGAAGATGAACGCAAAAGGGATAAAAAGGAATTCATGGCTGTCATATAAAACTCCACTATATATTATACATTATGTATATAAATATATATAGAGCAAACTAAAGTAGTGAAAATACAGGCTTAACTTCATGCTTGAGTAGAGTTCCTGCAATTATTTTCAGAGCTCTGCAAGCATGACTAGCTCCTATCAAAATTTAAAGATTACAACTCCAAATCGCCAATAATCATAAATATACAAATGGCTTTGACACTAAAAAGGGGGTTCATGAGGGGTATGCAGAAAGAACCTCACCATGTCCATTTTTTACCCCAAATACAAACCATAAGTCCAACTATATATATAACCATTTGGTTCATGGTTGGTTGGGTTTGGGGTTAGGGTCACTCTCTATCTCCTGTGCCAATTCTCTTGTTAGGTTGTCAGCACGATCATCAAGCCCACCAGCGAATGTGTAGACCCGGAATGCAAATTGAAAAGCTTTCCAAAGCAATGATGCACCTTCCTTTTTGCCTCCATTTTTTGCAGCACTAGAGTTCCGCTTCTCCTGCATTCAGTTTCACCAAATAAATTAGGCCAATTTAGTTTCATGGTTTGCTCAAAAGTGTTGTCTTGTGTTATGTTGATCTCCTTTGTTCTAAGTTGAATATACCTTAAGTGATAACTCCATGCAATTGGAGGAAACGTCCACCAATGCTTCCTTGATCTTTACGAGAATGTGGAAGTCAAATTCGATGTTGTGACCCTTCAATTTCTTAGATTCTTCATCTTTGGTTCGTTCCAGGGCATCTAGTTCTGTTTTAATCTGTGTTTTGCGCTTTTGGGGTTAGGTTTAGAAATGAATTTGCAATGAGTCAAGAACACAGGGGTAGTCACATTAATTTGATGATTTTGGATTACCTTGCTGAAATATCGCTCAACCTTGTCCAGTTGGTCACCCATGGGAGGCACTATTTTCCAATTTTGAAGCTCGGTAAGTATTGAGTACAGTTTATTGTACAGTGCTGCTGCCATTCTTAAAGCTTCCAACTTCTTTGTGGGGAATCCTTCAAACCGTGATAGCACCTATGCAGCAAAGGAATTGGTTACCCTTGTAAATGAAAGAAGCAGCAGCATATGGACACGGATTTTCTTAACTCACCTGTGATTCATCAGTTAGCTTCTCAAGAACGGATTCAACATCTTTGTGGAACTTGGCCAATTCTGTCATATCTTTTGTCTTGAAATTAGAAATGGTAGATCTCAGCTCCAAGATTTGCTTTGTGTAATTCTGAACATCTTCTTCTATTTGTTGGAAGTAAGAGGATCTAAATAAGTAAAGTGAAAGATAAGCGAAACTGCTCAAGAAGTGGAACGTTTAATACTTGGAAGAAGTACTGTTATTTGGTGAACAAAAATGAAATTTATTCATTTATGAATGGTTTTAAGAAGGGGATAAGGTTTATGATATTATAGTTGTAAACAAAAATAGAAGTATATTATGGGTTAGGATCTATGAATATTATATTTCCATCGTAGCTTGGTTTAAAAGGCATACCTTTTTGTCATCTCTGCTAGAGCATCAGCCATTCCTTGTTTCCCTCCAGAGCTTGCTCCTCCTCCTCCAATACCACCCTTTTTTCCAGCAGAAGATTTTCCATTCAGGCTAGACCCTTCCAATTTTCCCTTTAGGGCCCGATACAGGTTGCCTAATTGTGTCGATCTTTTCAACTTAGTAGTTGCCTTAGCGCGCAAGGATCTCCCTCCTGCCAGAGGAGGTGGCGGCGGAGGGCCACCGGCTTTTGGACCACCTGGCACGGGTGGCGGAGGTGCTGGAACTGATCCACCTTTCAAGGGAATGGGTGGTGGAGGTGGTGGAGGAGTGGCAGTGGCAGTTGTTGCGGAACTTGAACTTGGAGGCAATGGTGGTGGTGGTGGAGGAGTGGCAGTTTTTGCTGAACCTGCACTTGGAGGCAATGGTGGTGGTGGTGGTGGAAGCATCCTAACTGCTGCTTCACTTTGCTCCACTTTAGGTGCTGATGGTGGAGGAGGAGGTGGAGGTGGCGGCACTGCTACATTTGGCTGCAGAACAGGTGGTACTGGTACTGGGGTTGGTAATGTTACATTTGTAATTATCTTAGACGGTGCAGGAGGTGGAGGAGGAGGTGGTGGAGGTGGTATAGTCTTATTCTTTATCATGGATGGTGGGGAAGGTGGTGGGGGAGGTTGTGGAATGGAAGGTGGGGGAGGGGTTGGGGGTGGAACTGAAGGTGAAGATACAGTTGCAGTTACTGGTTCTTGCTGTGCAAGAGGTGATTTTTCTGGTTTTGGAGATTTTGTTTGATGTTCTAAGTTATTGGGAGATAGTGATAGCCTTACCTCCTTTATAGCAAAAGGTTGAGTTGGGGTATCCAATTCCTCAGTTGTGTCCAAGTGAAACACCAGTTCTTCTGGTGAGTCTTTTCCATAATTTGAAGCCTTGTCATCCTCTTCCACTTCTCTGGTGGATTCCTGCTCTATCTTATGGATATGTGTTGGTGACATCTGGAAAGACAAGCGCTTTATATCAATGGGGTTCAACTTTCCCACTGCTTGAACTCTGAGAGACAGAAGAAGCGGTGAGGCACAAGAGCTTCTTGGACTGTCTCCAGATCTTGAAGAGTATTTCATCAACTCTGGGAGAACAGATCTAGGTGTGACAGGAGAAGAGCAGTAAGAGCTGCTATCTGAAAAGGAGGTTGATCGCATTATATATTTTCCAAATGAACTGGTTCGTGGACTGAATTCTTTCTTATGCTCATCTTCCTCTATGTCAAACCTCTCACTTGCTAACTTCATCAAAGAATCTAGAGTGGTCAACATGGTCTCTCCTGCAAAACAAATGAACCAACTTGAGCGATGCAAATGGTGTCAACTTTGACCATAATAAATCTCTATTAGGCCTTTTTTCCAACAAATCATTTCACAAGGACAATAAGACTACTAATAGCAAACATACCCAATTGACGCATGTTGCTGTTATCCTTGCACAATGGTAACACAACATTGAGCTTCTTCATCCAGTCATTTTTCATAATCCACCACTCTCCAAGAGACTTCAAAGCCTTGCAGAAATAGGCCATAGCCTGCAGTAAACAGTCCACATTTAGTATTCTGCAGGTAAAGGGCCTGTTTATTCCGACAAAACATGTTTTGTTTTCACTTTTTAATTACAAAGTTGTCACTATTTTCAATCTTCCAACTGTTTTTTCTGTAAGGAAAACAATCACTGTTTTTAGCACAAATCATTGAAAATAGGAAAAAGTTGTAAACAAAATAACAGTTCTGTATGAAGATTGAAAACAGAAATTTTTTTTTTTCATAATATTTCAGTATGATAAGGATGATTTGAGGAGCAACTAAATGTTGAAACCTGGTCCATAGGCTTGCCCTTAATCTTTGAGACTTCGTTTTTTGGTATGATACCTGGGTAAAGCCCTTGAAGATCTTGCAGGGTTTTCATGACCATCTGCAGTGTGACAGATGAAACACAAATTTGTGAAGCGGGCAAGAAAATAGTGAGGAAATGCTGGCATTGCTCTGAACAGAAAGAAATTACAAAGCACCTCACGTAAAGAAGCAGAGCTGTTACATTGAGCAAGGTCCATGACGTCTCTGAATGCCAAGATCTTCTTATGGATCTCCACCATTAGAATCAATTGGTCAGCTCCCACAAACGACAATTCCAAAGACTCTTCATTTGCTTTGCTCTTCTTAGCCTTTGAAGACTTCTTAGGAGCGCTTTTCATTCCCTGCAAGGTGGATATACGTTATGAACGGTGTCCATAGGAATTCTATTATTGTTTCATATAACTTATTGTTTGAAATTCCAGCATCTTCAACTTCCTTGAATTTTGAACCATGATATAAAAAAGTACGACAAAACAAAGATTTTGAGCTTGATAAAAATCTATATACACAGATTATTTTTATTTTTGCAAATTGCACCTAACTAGCCTCAGGTTCCTTAAAGACACCGAAACAAAAATAAATGTGTTATTAATGAGAGAAGATGATGGAAACAAGGTTAGAGTTTTACCTCAAGAATGCTATTTGTCTTTCGACGAAATAGTAATGGCTTCAAACCGCAGAACCCCGCGGTCGCCATGTCTTATAGCCAACACAGACTTGAAATTAATCCTGCCACCAAAAACAAAGAAAATAATTTTAGAAGAGAAAAGAAAAAAGATACGTAAAATAATTGCATAGAAGAAAGAAGGAGAGAAATATTGTTGAAACCTTAGAGAAATGAATATCCAGATTAACTGGGTCGGTGATGATAGAAATTTTGAGAGCATGCACGTATACATGCATGCAATTAGGGGTTATCCTAATAGTTTGTGATACGGAAACCGAGATTATAAATTACAATGGAACTTTCTCTAAAAGAGAGAGCCAAGGAAGAAAATGGAAAGAGGAAGGATTATAAAGGTTCCTTCCTCTTTCTCTGTTATGGATTAGTTCGTGTCGTTTAGGGTATGGCTTAGTGTTTGCGCTTTGCGTCTTCATCATCAACGGCTAACTGATATTGCCGGAACCTTGATGTGCAGGGTTGGCTTATGCCTAAAAATAAGACAATGTTAATATTAAACACCTTCCTTCCTTCCTTCAAGATTAAGGGAATTATTAATATATGACTTTTGAAATTTCTATATTTATCCAACCTTTCTTTTCTATTCTAACAAACTGCTACGCATTATTGTGTTATCTTATGTGTTTAATTAAATATTTCTCCCATGATATTTCTGAACTGAGCACGGTCATAGATCACAAACATTCCATTACTCGAAGAATTATCAAGGTTTCTGAATCTTTCTTCAAAATTGTCCAATCTTTTATAATCCCTTTCACAATCTTGATAAACATATATTTAAATTGTTTAAAATCTTGTTATAATTTCTGAATATCACCTTAAATTTAATTAAGTTCATTAACATTTTAGTGAAGTAGTGGCTATCATCTCTTAACTCCGCTTGCGATGATCATGATGTCACATTGTCAAACTATTGACTATCTTTCATTAAACTAAGTTGATCACCGATTATTTCTGTTCGTCTCTAAAAGCATGTCAAATTCATGATATTTCAAAATTTGGGTAATAAAGATACTAGAGAAACATCTCATTAGTCTTGCACTTTTTTTATGTATTTAATGTAGTCAATTAATATGAATTTTGTTTCATGACTCAAAGCATACAAATTTATGCGTGCAATAAATGAGCATAATTTCTAGTTTGTTATCAATAGTTCACTATCTATATTTTTACAACTAATTCCCAAACATGAGCTTGAAGCCTTAAATTAGTTTTTATAAACATTGTATTATTATTTGAATTAGTTTGATAGTCAATATGTATCTAAAACTTTCTATTTAGTTTTGCTTGCAGCAATTACATAGTTTATATTTTTTAAAATCTAACAATAATAAATTTTTGAAATTTACAAATTTTAATATAGAAAATGTTTTCAAAATCTTGATTGAATTGACTAACTCAATGTAACTCACTCATGGTAGATAGGATTGGATTGAGTCTAAAACAAAACATGCAGAAACCTAATTCAATCCAAAAAAATATTTTATTAGGTTGGTAATATGTTTGCCTAAATCGATCCCAACCTAACTCACATACACCCTTCTGAAATTTGGAATATTTGAAAATTATTTTTACCTTTGTGTTAGGTAACCCGTTAAGTTAGATTATTTGGTATTAATATTTGTCTTTTTTTTTATTTGAAACTTCTTATTTATAATCGGTAATTCCTCCTATAGTTATAATTAGGTTTCCCTAATCCCTGATTTTCTTTGTTATTTAATTTGTTGATTTTCATAATTATTATGTTGATTTCACTACACTTAAATCCAATAATTAGAATAAGACCTTGTTAAGTTTTCTCTGTGATACATCCCTCACATGAACTTTTACAAAACAACCTCATTAAATATAATTAGATCTTTTACCCGTAAATCTATATTCTTTTCATAAGATACTCTCCCATTTTTTCCAATGAATCTTCCTTAAGTGTTCTTCCCTTCCTCTCATCAATCTCACATTATTTTAAAAGAAAAATGTTTTTTAGATATATATATATATATATATATATATATATATATATATATAGCATATTAATAAAACAAGGTGTTTAATAACCAAATTTACATCAAATAAAGAAAGATATCAAACCTCCTTAGAGTTTTCTCATTTTATTTTATTTATATATATAATATGAGGTTTGGTTAGGTTTTACTTACAAAATTTAAATGAAAACATTTGAGTTGCATTGGATTGATTTGAATTTGGATATCCATGTTCATCAAAGTTTCTGCTTGTTTATATTAAAATTTTTTTATTAGCAAGTAAAAATACATAAATGAGTGAAACACTTCAGAAAATCCAATCCGTATAAAAAAGCCTAAAATATATAAAAATGTAAAATAAAATACAAAATGTTCCATAACCTTCTCACCTATCCAAAACATATAACTTAATTCCTAACTTTGCTAAAAAAATTTAACCCTTCTTTCAAAATTATAGTGCAATTCTATAAAGCCCTCTAACATCAATTAATATGATTAGTATTTGTATAGTTTCTATTATATATGAAGAATTTTTTTCTTCCAAAGAAGAAAAATTGTAATTGTATTATAATAGATATTATCCGCTCACAAGCAAAATTTGAATGATACCTTGTATCAACCAATCCCTGATTATTGTTCCTTACTTTCATTTGTCTTCATGTCACATTGTTTGTATCTCTTTCCTTCCGTTGTTCCTCATTTTTTAATGCGAGATTGAAACTTTGTCATGTCAATAGTTTTCAGTTCAACCTAAATAAATTAATGAAGAGTGACAATAGACATATAAACTTCTTCAGATTTCCTACTCTTCACTTATGGCAACTGTTGCTTCCAATTTGTTGGTTCATATTATCTTCACATCTCATCCTTTGAAAAACCAAAAACAGATTTATTTTGGGACAAAGTTGTTATCCTTGTCAATATGACAACATATATAGTATTCCTGATTTGAGCTAACGTTCTTGCAATGTAACAACCATAAAGTGCAGCTCAAATCTGACTCCGAGATCCCTTGTTAGCCAACTAAGACAACTTTAGCAAGATTTAAAATATTTGACTAATATATCTCTTGTTCTCTACCAGCAAGATAATTTCAACTTTATTATTATGTAGCTTATTTTTATTGGAGATCTTATATTGATTAGAGAAGGTCTTTCAATAGTTTATAAAATAGGTACAAACCTTATTTTATAAGCCAGTTTTGTAAGGTTAAGTTAGGATTAAAGTTCACTTCTTGATATGGTATCAGAGCCTATCCTAGTACGGTTGTTGGGTCACCTACTATCAGACTGCTATCGGACCACCCTTAAACCATATAGTCTCACGCACGAGTTGAGCAGTCTCGACATGAGGAGGTGTGTTGGAGTTCCTACACCAACTAGAGATGAAGTCTTTTAATAGTTTATAAATGAGTACAAAGCTCACTTTATAAGTTGGTTTTGTAAGGTTGAGTTAAGCTTAAATTTCACTTTTTATAATCTTGTAACCTATAATTATAACAAAATAAATAGAGGAAAACATTTATCATTTGTATTTTTCCTTAAACCCAAACTTTAGAAATGAGTATACCATACTTATATAATGTCAAACATATAATATCTCATATTTCATTGCTTTCCAACTTCACCTATAAGCCCAAATTATAATCTATTTAAAACTCATCTCTAAAATTTTTGTTTATCTTATTCAATCTTACTACAAGAAAAAAATTATTTAGACACCAATTTAGCTACCAAATAAAATGGTTGTTAATTGTAACCAAAATCATTTTTAAATTAGATTTTTGTTGCTAAATAATTATAAAATAAAAGTAATGATTGAATTTAATAACCAATTAAGTCAAGATAATTGGTATATAATATTAACTACTAAGACTTTAGTCACTTGTACCATTAGATTCTAAATTAGTCTCTAACTAATGTTAGATACAAATTATCTTCACTCAATTGGTCACTGAATTTAATCATTACTTTTATTTTGTAGCTATTTAGCAACCAAAATCCAATTTGATAGTTATTTTAGTCACAATTAACAACTATTTTATTTGATAGCTAAAATTAGTGTCTAAAATAACTTTTTTCTTGTAATGTGTTACTCCAAGATAAATTTTATCTATTTTGTTTAATTCTGAATTATAAATATCAAATTAGCCCATAAATGAGACTCTTGGAGACTTATTATCCAACGATGAACACATTGACGGGAACAAAACTCTCACGGTTTTTGTACATATTTCCTTCGATCGTAAAAACTTAATTTTGATTATCTTAAAAGAATTCAAGCTCCCGACCACTTAAGTAACTTGATGAAGTTTTATGGAACCATTATTTTTATCAATTCAGTTGCTTACTAGGTTGGAGCTAAAATATTAACAAAACATGTAGCATGTGGGAAAAGCTAATAACAATGACATGAATCAGAATTATCATGTGAAGAAAAGCAAGGTCGAAAGTGGAGCTTCTAGTTGATCTGGCTTTTGCAATGTAAATTGAATTTAATATACAAAGAGGTTAGCGCTGAACCCCAACCAATATTTCCATGCATATGATTAACCAAGTCAGTGAGCACATTGCTTCTGGAATACTGGCCATGATCCATGCTCTATGAACAGAAAGAAAGTATTTTTGAGTCTTTATTACATACTCTTTCCGTTTTTGTTTCTTGCATGAATTTCAAATTTTGGAATTTGCTTTTAACCGAAAGTGTGGTTGTTATGTGTTTAGGGTTTTGCAATATAAGTAGACAAAGTCAGAGGTTGCATCAATCAAGATCACCGCGTTTAGGAAGACTCGGAGTCACAAACTAATTCAGTCTCGTCCATGATGCATGCTTGAGGTGTCTTGTCACAACAGTACTATGATTAATTTGTTGTAATTTAATATTTAGAATCTTCTGTCATGACCAAAGAATATCTTCTGCTTTCAACTTTTATTCGCTTTAATCGAAAGATCCAAATGCCGGATTTTCCAACTTGTACACTTTCCATACATACTTTCAATTAAAAGAAAGAAAAAAATTTGAACAAAGTTTATGCATACGAAAAGTTTATCGAAGAATAAATTTTCATATTCATTTGGTTTGTGTGAAATCTATCCACTACAAGAACTTTAATTTCCCCCTAAAAAGATTTTGTTAGATGCATATGACTAAAATATATGTGATTAGCAAACTACGTCATAACACTATATGAAGTTTTAGGAACTTTTAGTATGTAAACTTGAAAGTTATTTTAAGTACTTACTGAAATTCAATTTAACACAAGATTACAACATTAAATAATATCATTTTAAAATGATGAATGGATTATTTTTTTACAATATGGTATATGAAATGAATTGTTAGATAAATTAAGAGAAAAAATATTAAAGATATCTTACAATAATGAAATGTGAGTCAAATTTATATAAGAGATTGACATCATTTTTAATCTAAAACTTTAATATAATAGATTTGTATGTCTTTTTACTTTTATGTTGTTCAACTTTTTCATATCTTTTAATCTAAAACTTTAATATAATAGATTTGTATGTCTTTTTACTTTTATGTTGTTCAACTTTTTCATATGTGAAATTTAAACTCATACTTAGATTCTTAATAAGAATCATTATAATTTTGTATTTCTGTATGTTAGTAACATTTACATTATAATGAATTACTTTTAAGCAACTAGTTGTTATGATTTGGACTAATTTACTAGAAATCTGCCTCAATTGACTGTGTGCTCACGAGAATAGTTATTGGATTTATAAAACCTACATACATGATAAACTTTACTTACAAATTATAATAACTTTCTCCTTTTGTTGATAAAAAAATATTATAATAACTTTCACTCACTACACGAAAAAAATCATATTATTGACGGTCAAAATTTATCAATAATTATATTTTTCGACTAAATATAACCACTGTAGGTAAATTTTATCAACAAAAAAAATTAGATTCGTCAATAGTTAACAATTACAAAATATTTGTACTAATGATCATCGATCATTTCATTACATTAGTAATTCTCGATAAACAAAGTACTAGAATATTCCATCAGTAAAATATATAGATGTAGAATGCCACTATTTGCAACAATCACACATGTAAAAAAATTCAAACCAACGCCACAAAGATGACGAACTTAAATCACAAAGAAAAAAAATAAAAAATAAAAACATTCAGAAGTTCATCAAACACATTCAGTACCAATTGAGAATCGAGTAAATGAAATAGAGGAAAAAAAATCAAATCAATTAATCTAGTGAGGAAGAGAATGTAGAAACAAAATAAAAGGCAATAGAGTACAAATATGAAAAAACAATCAAAGAAAGAGGGACTTGAAAAAGAGAATGAAACCACTTATCGAAACAAAAACAATAACGCTACTATTAGGGTTCTTCAATTTAAAAATTTGGGTATTTTTTATTTATTTTGGATATGTTGTGACAAAGAAAAAGAAGAAGAGTTATTTATTAATTACAAAATTTTGATTTACTGATAAAATCTTCAATGAACTTATCTATCAATTATTGTAAAAAAGTATTATTCAGTATTTTTAATAAATTTATAGACAATCTCTTTTTACTTAAACCTTACATCAATGGAGATATCCATCAATAACATAATAAAAAGATATATTTTTTTATGATGTATATATTACCGACAAAACTATTCGTTAATAATGTCAAAATTAACTGTTTATATCTCATTCATATCTCTAGCAAGTATTTCTGTAGTTGCTCTTGCACTAAAAAACAACAAAACTTGATATTATTAGAAACTCAATGTCGAAAAAATACACATTTTCTTTTCATGAACGTTAAATTTCAAGAAAAAAATTATAATTACATAAATCTTAATATAGAGTATCAAATAGTTATTTGCATAAATGAGAAGTAATTATAGAAAAATTGAATAATCACATTGAAATTTTATAACAACTATATCTTCTGTTATTTTTCAAAAGATAAAAAGAAAAAAAAAATCTTAGGTATTTGGGTGAATTTAATTAATATCGAAACCAAGAGAGAACGAAAATTGTGTAGTAAAATAAAAATTGTATAGTAAAATAAAAATTCTTCAAATAAAACAAAATTAAGAATTAAAAAGAAAAGACAAGATAGGATATTTATGTTATTTAATAAACTATTATTTTTATGATTAAACTCTCGAAATTAATAATCAAACATTTTTACATGACAAAAATAAACAACAAATAAAGATATTAATATGAACATAAATAATTAAATATGTGTCTAAAAATAATGTAATTCGATAAGCTTGAGATTTTCAATTTTTAAAATGTATTACATCTTTTGTAGGAAAATCACATAAAGGAAAAGTAAAATGTGTGATCAAGATTGTAATGAAAAAAAAATATTCAACATACTATATGAATTTGGTAAATATCATATAAATCAAATAAATTTTTTAGATTATTTAATAAACTAAGTTGTTTCACTAATTTAAAACACTAATGAATATAAAAGACAAATCAAATATGTACATACATATTATCATTCATATAGCTAATTTAAAAAATTGTATGTTATTAATACTCATTCACGTACCTAGCCAATATTAGAATATCTTTTTATCAAAATCTAGATAGATTTAGATAATATCCGCACACGCAAATTTATTTATTATCCCTAATTAAATGACAACTTATATATCTTGAACTTGATACATAATCCAACCCAATTTTTAAAAATTATTAAATAATAATAATAATAATAATAATTTGCTATTGTTTAATTTGCTTAATTATTCTATTAACTAAATACAGATTTTTTAAATATTAAATAATATAATTTACTTTTTTCAAACAATTACTTTTAAAAATATAACAAAACCATATTTTTAAATTAGATATCGTAACAAAAAAAAAATAACTTAATTAACCTAACTCACTTCAATTAAATTAAAAATAAATTAAATCTAATAAAAAATGTAAAACACTACCCTAATCAAATTTAAAATGCATTATTAAATTATATAATAAATAAATTTATTTAAATTCAATCCAACTCATCCCTATCCATCATTGTAAAAACCAACTAAAACCATGACCAAATCTAATCTCACTCTTAGTTTGAATCGTTAACTTGGGAATAGTAAGCAACAACATTCCATAAACACTGGTGCCATCAAGGCGCCCAAAATTTCTTGCCTAGACAGAGACATTTGAAACCGACACTGTTCTTGAAGTTAGAGCCCATTGGTGCATAACACGTAAGATCTGATGAGTTTTTTTATATGTGAGGGTCACACCAAATGTTGTTATCTATTTTAAGAGTTATTATCACCCTTCTTCATACACTTTTCTTATTTTAATATCATAATTTAATATCAAGTTTAATTTTAAGTTAACTACAAATAAAATAGTTCTTGACTATAGAAAACCACTACTTCTTTAGCAGTTAAATTTCAATATGTAAAAAATAATTAAGTAGTTAAAATGTCCTCATATCATAATATAAAATATTTATCAAATTAAAATTTGGTTTAATATGGATTTTAATTTAATTTATTAAAAGTACTTATTTACTACAAATTAATTATATAAAAATTATTTAGTGTAGATGTTTATTCAAACTAAAATAGTGGTTAATTTTCTCTTACGTTCTGGTCTGAGGAATTCTACCAACGAACGGGACTGTTTCAACCATCAGTTGTCAATTTCGAAATGAGAATAGAAATCAAATAAGGCACTCTGCTGCACCTGACTATCTTCAGATCGTTTTGCGACTTATTCCAATTCCATCACAAATCATAAACAACCAAGATGGAAAATTTTCGTAAAGTTTTCAACACTCCAGAAAAATAAGAGGAAAAGTAAGCAGAGCCTGAAAAATATTACATGGTGTCACCATGTTCTACAACAAGATTACGACAAATTAAAGCAACATGGGTTGAATGCAGTTTTCTTTTATGCCATGGAACTCTCCATCATGAAAGATGGTTTCTTTTTTGTCTTGAATAATGCAATTTTCTTTAATCAAAATTATTAGTTATTTGTTATAATAATAACTTTTTTCCTTTCTGTTTACTTCATTTCACATTTTTCCAAACTATTGATTCGGCTAATCTCTTTCTTTCGTAATCGTGGGTTTTGGCATTGGTCCCCATGCTTAACTTTTTTTTCTTTTCTTCAATCGCCAATCAATGATGGGAGTTCTATGGCCATTGGTAGGGTCGGTGCAACATAATTAATTGGGATTTTCTTATTTGTTTGTGATGCTTTTGCACTCCTTTGCATAAAAAATTGAATGTCTTATAGTAGTTTTAGAGACTTAAAATTATTATTCTGATATATTCTGAAGGAGTCTACAAACTTTATTTTCGGACGTAAGTTAAACATGCATAACATAAATACAATTTAAACATGCATAACACAAATACAATTTATGCATAACACACCACAATACCAAAAAACCTAATTCAGATTATTGAACATAATTTTGTTTACTCTTTTTTGTTTTGTTTACTTCCACTCTTTTTTTCTTTGATGACTATTTCTTGTTTTTTTTTTGGTAAGGTAGGAATTTATGCCATATGAAAATGAAACTTTGTTAGATGTGTAAAATCCAATTTACATTTGGTGGAAAACAAACTATCTTCCTAATATTTTCCACATTTGGATCTTATGCAGTACTAGAAGGAGAATGGGTGGTGACATTTTAAGCATTCAAATTATAAATAGATCCAGGTTTTGGTTCTAGAGTACTTAATAAATACTTAGTTCATCTTACCAAAAAAAATGTGGAAGTCTTGAGAAATTGGAGATTAGGATTTGATGTCCAAAGTAAACTTTATATTTGCCATTTATATATTTAACTAATAAATTTATTTTTTACTTATGTTGTGATGTAGGAAAAGAAGATGAAAACATACATGTTGAAAAAGATGACCAAGCTGTAAATAGGGATTCAAATGTTGTTAGCAATGCTAAATTTCAAGAAAAAAAATTGTGATATTTTAATATTTAAATAATTTAAATGTTATTATTAGTATTGACTATTGAGCATTGAGACCAAAAATTTAAATTTTGTGATGTAGTATTTAAAAAAAAATAATCTTTGTATATTTTACTTTTTGGTAGATTTAGCTTAATAATATAAAAGAAAAAATTATGTAATTTATATAAAAAAATATTTCTTTTAAGTTTAACGGATTTGTGAACTAGTCTCTTCATTTGGATACTTTGGGAATTAGATATATACTAGAAAAAATTCTATTTATTTTGCAAAAAAAAACATTTAATGATTATGTATTGATTATATTTAATTATAAAATTGTTATTAGCATGGCTTTTAAAATAGTTATATAGTAAAAATTAGTAGTTAAGGAAGTCTATATAAGTTTATGTGAGTTGATCTAAAGTTTCTTTTTTTACATATATTTAATTCTTACAAATAAAAAAAAATTAGTCAGCATTTTACAATATTAATTTTTTAATAAGATTCTAAATTCAAATTATATATATATACAAACACACACGCTAGAGTAAATAATAAAATTAGTTTTAAAATGAGTATCTTTACTCGATAAGTTTTTTTATTAAAATTTTTATAAATACGAGTCATCCAAAAACCCATCTACTTATACATAATATTTTTGAGTATTTATTTGACATCACCTTTTCTTGATATTTGATAAGAATAACTTCTAGTAAAGAGACTCTCACATTTGATAAAAAATTTAAGTATTTACTTATATATATATATATATATATATATATATATATATGTATTTATTTATTGATAGTTAAGTTGTATTTGTATAGAAGAGGATATGTGTTGAAACCCATGTAATAAACCTAGTTTAGAGGGGGAAACAGGAAGCAACACTGTAAATTTCTGACAAAAGGCAAGGCAAAATCACTAGACATGACCATGTCAGCGGATCTGCGTTAAGGATTCCCCACACATAAAATAAAGTGAGCAAACTACGTGTTTGAAGGACAAGTACAGTTCCAAACAAGCATTCTAGGTAGTCAAAATTTTCAACCACTTTTACTCTTTTTCGTCAAATACCTAGTATTTTCTCCAATTCAGACATTAACATGGACTACAACCATTGAAATTCAAACCCCAACCTTATAAAACTGGCCCTTTCGAACATATATATATATATATACGCACATAACCCTCGCCCCTTGCTCTATCAACCACCATTTAAAAACCAGAAACACTAAACACAGACAAAATCATACCTTCAACATAATTACATACGCTCATTCAGACATACAAAAACAAAATATTTTCTTTGCATATACCAAGGTAACCTGTTGAAGCCATGCAACGTTTGCCAGCCACGTTGTGCCGCAAAGTGGCTCGTTCGGCATGCGATGTGTTCATAAACCACCGTGGCATCGACACGAAGAGGAACATCGCGGGGTTGCTCTATGACAGTTTGACTAGGATGGAAGTGCGGTCCTTTTTGGATAGCGCGAACATGAAACCTGGGGACAGATTGTTCGATCACATCGACAGGGCCATTCTGGGGTCCAAAGTGGGTGTTGCGGTGTTTTCGCCACGTTACTGTGAGTCGTATTTTTGTCTCCATGAACTCGCTCTTCTCATGGAGTCAAAGAAGAGGGTTGTGCCCATCTTCTACGACGTGAAACCTTCGCAGCTTGTGGTCAAGGACAACGGAACTCGTCCTGCTAAAGACCTTCAGAGGTTCTCCTTGGCACTCGAGGAAGCTAAATACACTGTTGGATTGACCTTTGATTCTTTGAAAGGGTACGTATATTACGTACTACACTGCCAAAAATATTATAAATAAACATGAATATAAAACTATAAATAAGACTAAATTAAGAAATACTAGTTGTCAATGAAAATCTTTCAATTATTGTTAAATGGTTTTGGTTAAATAATGCAATTGATGGAGTGTTAAATTTGATGCGTTTTCAGGGACTGGTCGGAGATACTGAGAGATGCTTCAGATGCAGTGATCATGAACTTGCTGGAGGTAGAGGAAGAGCGAAAAACCATGAAGAGGAAACTGTGAATACTAATTCATCACTATTGAATACTAAACATTACAATTAATAAGTTCTTTTTTTTTCTTTGACCTGTATGTGCTCTCAAATGAGACCCATACACGTCCTCTAACATCAATCAATTCGTGCCCTAAATTAATCAGCCTAATTGATTGGTTTAGGCACCAACAATTTCCATAATCCATTTATTTTATTTTTTTTGACACATGCAGCAAGTAATTGGTTTAGTTCCAAAGCAATGAGTTTGCTTTTCAGAGATCTTCTGTTGTATCATCTGTATCCAATCCCTTAATTCGGGATTATTGGACATGTGTAACAATGTCAAGCTCCAATTCAATAAATTCTAGTTTGTTTACACTCTTCTACGTGAATATTGTATCTGTTTGATTGATTTTCTGACTAAGTACTCACTAATGATATAAAATGAGAGCTAACAATATACTCTTTAATATTTTTATTTTAATAAAAATTATTGAAAATTATAAGATTAAGAAAAAAATTATGGTATGAGAAATAATTACTAAAATGTATTATGTTCTATCACATTTCAACATCAATAATAAGAAGTAAAAAAAAGAGTATATTGAAGGTTGTCTAGTGTTAACATTTCTCACTGTAGAATAACATGAAGATTATTTAGTCATTGCACATAAGCCTAAAAATAATATTTTATTTAAGAAATATTCAAATGTTATAATACGTTTCATTAAAAAACATTTTATATAATTAATGTTCGCATTGATATTAAATATATGTAACCAAGATCAATTTACTCATTATACAAAATCATTTTCAATTCCTGAGAAATATATTAGGAATACATTCTCTTTTAAATACAATTTTTTTTATTAATGATTAATATTTAATAGAAATAGTCAATTTCGTGGGTATGATTTCATATATAACTATTTCACATTATTTCTTAGAGTCATATTTTAAAGTTTCAAAACCTGATAGCATTGATTAGATAGAATAAGTTTGTTACATAAATTGTATACGAAAATGATTTTAAGGTTATACACTTTTTTAACATTATATTTTTAATTCTGTAAAAAAAATATCTCTTTTAATACACATTTTTTGTTCATTGAAATATAAGTGTTTCACTAATTAATTTTGAAATGGATCCCTGATTAAATGAAAAATGTGACCACATATTTAGTCGGGCTTACATAAGTTTTATCTAATAAAAAAATATGTAGAAAATAATTTATTAAAAAAAATACGTTTTTAGTATTTTTTTTATCCAATTTTATGGCTCTTCAACTTTCCAAGATTTCTATACGAAATCATTTAAAACCACTCCATTACTTTTATATATTAAATTAATCAATCTACAGTATTTTAAAAGTGACTTGTTAACCTTTCAGTCTTCTCCAAAATATTTTCTTAAATTTTTTTAAATAATCAGTGGATACTTTAAATGAATTGAAATATTGTTTTATAATCTCTTTAGGGCATCAACATACAACGTTCTTCCCGGTCCGCACAGAACATACGAGTAATAAAAAGTATATTTATTATATAAAGTTGATTTAAAATATCAATATTGTTGATACCAAGTGATAGTGTTTTATTTTTATTTTTTTAATCAAGTGGGGTGATAACCGTTAATAATTAGTTAATTAAGTATAGAGTTGTTAGGATTTTTAGCTGTTTTAATTATAGAATTTTTAGGGATTTTGTTTAAGTTAGAGATTTTATTGTTATTTTTCTGTTTAATGCGTTTTTGGTTATGAAAAGAGAATGCAGTTGAGATTTAGGTGAAATTAGAAGAAAGAAAGGATAAGGAATGCTGGAATTAAGGAAAGGAGCAGAAAAACAGATTTTAAGTGACTTCTTGCTTGCGCTAAAGGAGAAGCTTGAGCTAAAACTCACTTAAATGAGAAAAGAAGTTCTGAACGAAGGCGTCAACGCCACTGAAGCGTGAAGTGCGAAATAACAACCACTTTGTAACAAACAGCGGGGATCTTTTATAAAAGGAAGGCTAGAATGAGATCTTTTATAAAAGGAAGGCTAGAATGAATGAAAGATCATTATCTTTTGGAAGATCTTTGGAAGCATTGTTACAATCAAGAATTTTCCTTTTTTCTTTTTCATTGTGTATTCATGGCTACCATGCGTAGCTAATCTCTTTTCTTTTTTGGGATTGAATGAAATTTCTCCACTTCAATTGTACTCTTGGTATTTATTTGATATTGTTTTATTCAGTTTATCTTTGTTTAACATTTTATATTAAATTGTCATACTTTAAATTTCATGAATGAATTATAGAGTAACGACTGCACATAACAACTGATCTTAATGCTAATTAAATTAATCTGGTAACTAGGAATAGAGCTAGATACTTTAATTTATGAAATTCAATATTAGAGAAATCAGGTTGAAAAGGCTTTTATTTGGATAAATTGATAATTGGAAAAGACAATATTAAATTCAGTTAAGAGTATATGAGAATGGAGAATATTATTATTCAATCCCAAGGTTGTTATTATTATTAATTTTTCTTCTTTATTAATTACGTTTTAAGTTACTTTTTATATTCAGTTACCAAACCAAATTATTGTTAAATCTTTATTCATAATACAATTGATATTGAGTCAATCTATAATTTCCGTTCCTTCCTTGAGAATACGATACTCTCTTACTCATTGATACTCTCTTAGTCATTATATTACTTGTGGACCCAGTATACTTGTTGAAAAATCGTAGAAATTATTCTTTGTTCAGGAGAAAGTACTTATTGTGTTGACTTAGATGTTAATCATCGTATCAACGACGAATAATTCATATTAATAAGAAATCAAGATTATTTTCGTCATTTTAAGTAAATTTTATTTACTTAAATATTTATTTTCATTGTATTGATAATTTTTTTATTTAAATTGGAAAAGAAAAAAATAAAAAGTAAGGGACATGTAGATATAGAACTCACGCACCCAATATAAAGATCTCTAAGATAGATAACCTCATGGTTAAACTTATATTAATTAATTATTCATATAATTTTTTAGTATTAAGTATTTTTTCTCTATATATATTTATATATTTTAAATATAACCTGAAATTAAAAAATATTTGTCTATGGGAAGTCCCTAAAAAAATGCAAATCATAGCATAAACAAAGTGCAACAAATTTATTAATTTAATAAACTTTGTGTCTTGTCAACAAACAGCACTTGTCAGACCTAACACCGTCCACGCAGAGCAAGGGATGATTAATTTGCTGCATATATACGTCAAATGGTATATCAATAACAGGAAGGTTACACTGCATATTCTGGGATATTTCTTAAACATCGTTAAAAATGCAAAGTGGGTTTTTATTGGATAATAAGTTCTAAACGAAGAAGACGCGCTAATTAATTGGAAAATTAGGCTCATTCGCATATCTTCACTAAATAAATCAACAACCATATGTATCTCATGAATTTTCAAGTGATAGTGATTAATTAATAATGTTAAATTAATTTGTCGTTGAACTATATAGTATACTAATAAAATATGTATGTACCGAATAAACTATGATGAATTTGTTGTGTTTAAGGAAATTCACATGGAGTCCGGCTGTAATAATTAAATTTTGTTGCATGATTAATGATTACATCCTGTCACTGTTTGATTATAATATATTGGTAATGCTTTTATTTAACTGTTATGTTTAAAGTTTAAATATTAAAATTCTTACATCACTAAAAAAAATCGACATTAAGATCCTTTGTAGATTCTTACTGGTGCTCAGCGAGATGTTTTTTAAGGACAAATCAAGGAGAAAGGCTTCAAAGATTTATTTTTTATTAAGTAGAAAATAACAACAGAAACGTATAAAAAAAAAGCGCAAGTAGCATTCAATATAGAGTGTTAAAATGTCGAAGATGAGCTATTTTTTACATAAAAAATATGTAAAATTTAAAAAATGTTAATTTATAAAATACGCATTTTAAATAAGATTTTATAATTTAAACTTAAATCAATTTTTAGATCTTACATTTTTAAATTTATATTATATAAATTTGTATATATGCATACTGATTGAACAAATATTCTCTATAATATATTTTCTTTGCAGAAAAAACAAATTATCATACAAATCTATAAGATTTGAAATGATTTAATATGGAGTTGTATGATTTTAAAAGATTTTCATAACTTAAAGTTAGTCAAAAGTTACGAATAACATCATAAAATAATATAATATTTGAATTAAAAACCCAGTGTATTTTTTAATTTTTAATCCTCTTAAAACAGAAAAAAAGATATGCAAAATGGTGATTCAAATTTATATTAAAAGAAAAACGAATAAGACATATATTTCTACAGTAGAAAAATTCGCAATATACTTCTTATAAAGCGGAAGTTCGTTTTTATATATGTTTTGATCGATAAAAAAAAAGACTAAATATGCAAAGGTGTTTGCATACTTTTGTCGATTTCGTGTCGTGAGGATAGCATCATGTAAACAAGTTGATGATAATGACACGAAATAATAAAGCTTCCACCTAATTAAGGAAAAGGTAAGTAAGATAAAAAGAAAAAGAAAAAGAGATATCGAGTGTTCTATTAACTTTATGTAATATTTTCTTTTGATCTATGTAATTTTCTACTTACCCTTGAGAGTTAATTAAGATCAATGCAAACAATAGAAAAATTAACAACTCACGAAATAAAAAAAAAAAAAAAAAGTGGCCAAAAAAAAAAAAAAAAAAAAAAAAAATAAAAAATCAAAAAAAAAAAAAAAAAAAAAAAAGTGGCCAGTACAAAAGATGTCTAAATCCATGACAATGGACATGAAAGAGGGAGTGAGACAATAAACTCATTATGTTGTTTGATTTCTACTCTATTTTAAACTTCATTAATTTTAGATATAAAATTAAAAATTATCAGTACATTTTTAATGCAAATCACTTAAAACTTCTATTATCAATTGCGATAATATTTTTTACTTATCAGTTCAAAATGAATTTAAAAAGCGTACAATTTTTATCATTCTCTTTTAATAATCGAGTGCAAAAAAGAAGAAGCAAATACTGTTTTAATCCTTTTGTTTTAAAAATTATTATTCATATTGAAACCTTTTTTCACGTCATGTACAATTTTAAGAGCAAAATTATGGTGGATTTTGATAACTGGTTTATGGTAATTTTAACAACGACGATGTGCACTACAAATACTGCACTAGTAATATAGCACAGAACCGTCCATACAACAATAAATTTGCACAACGTTTAACCCTAAAGTAGTCAACAATTTTGTTGTCTCACAGTGATTTGAGGTAGGTGTACACTAGGTGCTACATTGTTTATCATAGCCTTTTTAAGTAACCCTTAGAATATTTTGTTGTTAGCAATTTAGAGACATTGATAACTTAGATTCTGAACTGCCTTCACTGTGGCACGATTTGCTATGTTCCACCTCCTTAGACTGAAATGACTGAAGAACCCCTTTGGTGTATAGAAGAAGACTTCTCTTCTATAATCACTTTACATTAGATGCTTAGACGGGTTAGAAATTTTGTAGTGGAAGCAAATAATTGTAATATTTTATCTTTTAGAAAAATGGATTAATTTTATGATCATTTGATGATAGTTAAGTCCATTAATAATGTGATTAATTGTTTACTAATTTTAAATAACTCATTTTTCTTAGTGTAGAGACTATGTATATGTGGGTTTCATCACTGTTAAAATAAGTGTTTGGCCTAAGTTCAAGAGGGGGGGGGGGGGG
>Ga0209489_104024_pt1 | contig 27708 bp, 19 predicted proteins | sample SiratrowhiteBW_FD_187527 | JGI IMG/M metagenome (GOLD analysis project Ga0209489, IMG submission 187527) | Root nodule microbial communities of legume samples collected from California, USA - Siratro white BW (SPAdes) (version 2) | ecosystem: Host-associated > Plants > Roots > Nodule | place... | reverse complement strand
AGTGAGTTTCTCTATCCTTAGTGTTCTTATATGAACTTTGGTAGTTTTATTTCTTATATTAAACAATAAAAAAATTATATGATTTACTATATATATATATATATATATATATATATATATATATATTTTTTGTTTTATATTTTTTTTTATTTTTTTATTATATTTTTTTTGTTTTTTTTATTTTTTTTTTTTTTTTTTTTTTTTTTTTTTGTGAAATTTCAAACATGTGTTTCCCTTAAAGAAGACGGGGAGTAGTTGTTGGCTATCTGAAAGAACTGGAATGTCATAAAGCTTTGACATAATTTGTGAACAATTTTAATTTACCGGATATATGCTCTTTGTAGGCCGAGCATGAGCTGTCAAAAGGAGTTAGTGCTAGAGACAAACTAAACATGGAGACCGAGTATGCTCCTCCCCTTTGAAATGCATTTGTACATTCAAGTCTCGTAGAATAACATTATTTGAATTCTCTTGTTGGCTATACTGATTAATATTGTTGTATCATACATAACAGCAGGGGCTTCGAGTGCTTTTGGTCCTTGAAATCATATGTGCTCTTCTTTTTTTCCCATTATTTTTTCCTTATAAAATCTAAGACTAATAGTTTACTTCTAAATACTTTCAAGAAATACTGCTTAGAGTTAGGTATTACTGTTTATGTTATATACACGAGAGTTATGCATAATGAAAGACCTGTACAGTTCATGTGATCATAGTTAAGTGTTCTGTTCTGTCTTAGAGACTGTCCTTCTATTAGATAATTTTACACAAATTAACATATCATTGCTCTTTATGTCATGGAAGGATCAATCTTGAAGGACATCGACCTAGAGTGAGGCGATATGCCCATGGTTTGAGGAAGCTCATAAGAATTGGCCAAGGTACAAAAAAATCCCATCATGATATTCATCGCGGAGTGCTTTTGAGGCATTAGCATGCTTAATTGATTTTATGAGTTCTAGAATCCCCAATGTGACCATTGGTACAAGTAAACTGACTGCCAGGTGAAGGCAAGTGAATAAAACAATTCTGATCAAACCAGTCCTGGATTCCCTGCAAGCCAAGGGAGAAGGATTACTTTTCCCTCTATACTCATGACTCCCAGGCACAACGTTAAAATCACCAATAAAGGACCATGGAGAAATCTGAGAAGATAGATTTGAGAGATCCTACCACAAATCACTTCTAACTGAATAGCTGCTTGAAGAGCAAATAACTGATACACAAATATCCTGTAAACCATTTTTAAGAGAAAAAGAAACTTCTGAGTAGAAATTTGTGCATATCTATTCAAGGAAATATTGTAGAGAAACTATAGAGGAATTAATAAAGAAGAAATAAATCAGGGATTTAGTTAATACCGTTGACATAAAGTACTCCATTTTATTTTCTATTTAAAAAGGAGTTTATTTTGACAGTATCGATTTGCATTGAATATTATTGGGTGACAGTTGTGTAAATATGATTCTAAATCAATGATGATCGTATTTTTGCAAGGAATCCCGTGTTTCTTTTCTAATTTCTATAGTTATGGAGGGTTTGCTACGTTAGCATTTTATATCTTGTATGCTTCTCTCTTTATATTACTAGCTAATTTACTCTTGTTTTTCTTTTTGAAAGGCCCAGAGAAATTGTTACGACAATCATCAAAGTTGTCAGCTAGAACAGATGGGTTTGAAGGGGACGGAGGAGATGCAGTTGAAGCACATCAATGGAAATGTGTTTTTACTTTGGCTGGTAATTTTCTTCTGTTTTGCATTATTTTGTAGACTATTACAATGCTGTCCTATTTTTATCAGTAGCCTAATACACTTCCCCCTTTTGTGATTTCTTGAGTTAATATTGATAAAATTATTTAATCCAGAACCATAATAAACACCTCCTTTTGAGTAACTAGTGGTTAAAAATGTAACTAAAGGCCCTTCTTTAAGGATAACATCTACTTCTGAGTTTGAATAGAGGATGGTGAGGTGGCCGGACTTGTGGTAATCAAATCATTGTGCATCAGGGGAGAAAATTTTGGAGTGTATAGCCCTCAGTCTTGCAGTCTGTTGCCATACAGAAAAATTTCATTTATCAGGAAAAAGTGAAAGAATGGTAAAAGTAACCCTACAAAGGAAATTAATCATTGGTTTATTTGAAGTAAAACAACTTGAGTAATGTACACTTCGCTCTTTCTTTGAATGATTTGATTGTCAAACTTGATACAAACAAATATGCTTTTACTTATGGTTTTTCCACTTGTAATTCTTATTTATATTAGTTTCAATAGAAAAAGTTATAGTTAAATATGTCCTTATACATATAGATGTTTCTTTTGTTTGTGATTTCAGGTATTAGAATTTTTGAGGATGTTTCTGATCACAAGGTTTCTGAATCTATCCTTATACAATTCACTTCTTTGGGCAGGGGAGGACTTGGGCAATACTGATTATTAATTTATTTCTTGAAAACTAGTTAGCTTTCCATTCGCGTCTGTTATTCTAACATGAGTTGTAATAGTATAACATTTGTCTCGTTGTTGATTCATTTAATTATCCAATACTTGTTTCTCTGTTGATATTTTCCCGTAAGCTTAGCAGCATAAGTCGCTTGATGGAATTTAGCTGAGAGAGTAAAGAGTGAATGTCACAAGGTTCTGATACTCGTACACATAATTGAGACTTGACAATCTCTGATAGAAACTAATGACTAACTGAAAATACCAACAGTGCAGAGCTAACAGTACAGCAAAAAGGGCTTGGGATAAATTGAACAGTAATAATAGCTACTGTATCCTAACCTTGCTTAATTCAATTAGTGCATGGGTGTGTGTGTTACCAGGAACAACTTTATTAAATCATTTCAAAAAATCGAATAGACCTCATTACTAAAAAAGGGAATATTTTGATATTGCTTATGGAAAAAAGTGTTATTTATTTTGAGACTCCATTTTCTTTGCTTTTTGTATAGTTTGCATGTGTTCTTCCTATTCTGAATGTGGTTACATTGAGAGGTTCTCAAGTAGTAATATACTAGTATCTGCTCGGACCTGTATTAGTAATGTCATAATATTTTCAGAAGGTTTGTTTTATATTTTTATTCTATTGATAAAAGTTGAAAGGACACCTTTATGTGTAATTCTGTCCCTTATATGATAACCTAAATGGCTATCATTAATAAGAAAGTTCTGTCAATAAAAACCTTGATGCATCTATGTAACCCAAAACCTTTTCTTTTTATGCTAATGAAACTCTTGTTTATTGATTCACTAGTTTTGTTAATATGTAAAATGTTATCATATGCTCATTGTGTAGCTTCTTTCCTCTTTATTGTTACATTTACAGCAACTGAGATTGGTGCTTTGGTTCATTATGACAGGGCAGATAAATAAACCTGATTTCTGCTTTGACATTTTTTGTGCTTTGTAGAATAGTAAGACTGTCCTTGCAAAGTCTGTTGGTGTTATTGATGCAAGTGCAGATACTGTTTTTGAAGTTATTTTGAGCACTGAACAACAGAAAAGATATGAGTAAGTTTCCTATAGAAGGTGCTTGAGTGTCTTCATAATATATTTGGGAAATTAGTCTCTTCTATGTTTATTTTACAGGTGGGATACATTGATATGCGACTTGGAACTTGTTGATTCTTATGATGGACACTACGATGTTGTTTATGGGACATATGATTCTAAGTATCTATCTCGGTAATCTATTGATGTTATTATTTTCAAATTTAAAAAATTATAGCATTGTAGAGATTGGATTGCTGTAATATATGCTCTGTTTTGTGAAGTTCATTATTGTGTGAATTTTTTCATTAACAGAGATTTCTCATTTGTGTGGATTTTCTCAATGGTAAACATTGTGAGCTTGGCTCCTACTGACTTAGGCTTCATTCTGCTAAATTCTTCATATAGGACATGCTAATTTATTTGGTGTGTTTGTCAGTCCTTTATATAGTAGCTATTAGTGACGAAATTTTAGTTGCCAATTAGCTACAGTTTCATGACATCTCTATCTTCTTCCAATGGCCTTATAATTTTGTTTTTCATCAATGAATAGAAAGCAAGTTTTATTCAAGTTATTCTTACTTAATCATGATTTGCTTTTTATAATGTTCACTGAATTAACTTTTAACCCAGGTGGCACTCAAAGCAGGATTTTGTCTTCTCCAGACAATGGTTTCGTGGACAAGATGGAACATATAGTAAGACTATGATTGTAGTGATTGCTTGCTTGGACCTTTTGTAACTGTCAAGAATTAGTTCATTTACTTTCATTGCTAGCATAGTAGTATTGTGTATTTCATTTAATTGTTGAAGATAGAAGCTTATACATATTACTAATCAAATGGAAATAGTGCTGCGGAAATGAAATTTCTTTTATTTTGCGCATTGTATCCATATTTTTTTCGATGTAAACTTGTATTTTTTTAATAATAATTTTGGTACTGTTATGGCAGTTTCTGTGACCTTGATTTAGATGATCACTATATTGTATTTTTTAAACATAACTGGACAATATATGCTGAAATATTCTATATATTTAATTATTGCAGCCATCTTGCAATGTCCAGCTGTACACAAGAAAAAGCCCCAAATACCCGGATATCGACGTGCAAAAGTTAATCGTAAGATAGCAATCTTTTACATTAAATCCTTGGAATTGATAAGTGGTGCTTGGTAGTATTTAGTGGTATACACATTAATTTTACACATTGCTGGAGAGTGTATTGTTTCTCTATGATGGGAATTATCTCTCTTACTTTAATTTCAGACTCTAGCAACTCATTAGAAGAAAGAAAATATGACCACTGAATTGTATTTTTCAGCATGGACTATTTTTATCCCCTTATGTGTTGCATTTTGGCTGCAGCATCTTCATGGGAGATTAGAAATTTGAACACATCTATGGCATCAAATAACCCAAGATGTTTAGTGACCCACACTTTAGAGATAAACTCTTCGTCCTGGTGTCGATGGAAAAACAACCAGAACTCAAAATTTCAGAGGAGCATTCCACATGCATTATTGTTCCAAGTGGCTGGTTAAGTATCTGTACCATTGTTTTTTATCTTAATATTTCTCTGAATTTCTAGAATGACTGGCACTTGAGTTGAGATGATCAAAACTTTGTTGTCCAAACTCTTGGAAGTCATCTTGGTAGTTTATATAGGCTTCTTTTGATGTAGTTCTGAATTCTTTTTTTCTCATGTTGAACAAATTGCACGTGAATACCATTCCGGAGGCATTTAATATATGTTTCTAAATAATGGGTCAGGTCTGAAGGAATATATTGCTGCCAATCCTGCACTCCACCATGAAAATGCCACCACAGTTGTTCATTCCAAAATCTCTGATGCTTCTATTTCTAGTGCTGAATGTGAGGATGAAATGCAGGACGAGTTTTATGATGCAATTACTGCTGATTCATCAACATCAGATGAAGAAAGTGATGATGATCAAAAACTTGTTAAGCAGGTTTTCCTGATTCTACACCTATCAGCTATAAAAGTAGTCTACAGTAGAAATATGTGTTATTTGAGTTTTGTTAACTTCTATTGTTTAATTACATTTTCCAAATTATCAGGAGCCAAGAGTCAAGCTGAAGAATATTTCATGGGCAATCACAACATTAGCTTTAAAACGAACTGCAGGTAAGCTTTTACTTTGTTACTTGTGTATTAAAATGAGAGAGAGAGAGGGGCATAGGCTGAATCCCTATTCTGTATTGAGCACATAGGGTATGCATTTATAAATAAGAAAATACAAAGAGATGGGTCTAAGCCCGTTACATCTAACTTTCTCAAGTTGGTGCATATAAATTATATGTACCAAGCTTGTTACAAATGTAATTAATTCTAGGTTCTCGTAATGATTTAATAAAAATATTTATTAGTTGATCATTAGAATTAATAAACTTAGTCTTGAAATCTCTAGATACAATCTTTTCTTGAATAAAATGACAATCAATCTGAATATGTTTGATTCTTTCATGAAAGACGGGATTTGAGTCAATATGAAGAGCAACTTGATGGTCACATATAAGTGTCATTTGAGTGACCTTTCCAAATTCCTAATCTTGAACTAACAATTTAAGCCAAATAAGCTCACAAGTAATTGAGGCTATAACTTTATGTTCTGCCTCCACACTGATCTCGCCATAACATGTTATTTCTTGCTCTTCCAAAAGATCAAATTATCACCAATGGAGACACAATATCTGGAAGTGGATCTCCTATTAGAAGGAGAGTCTGCCCAATCGGCATTTGAATAACATACAACTTTAGTGTGATTGTTGTGTCCATATAACAAACCTTTTCCAGGATAATCTTTCATGTACTTCAATAAACGAATGACAATATTCCAAAGATCCGCACATGGAGAATTAAAAAATTAACTCACCATACTGACTGCAAAGGAAATGTTAGGACGAGTAACTATAAGGTAGTACAATTTCAACTAATCTTTTGTACTTCTCAGGATCTAAGAGTGACTTCCCTTAATTAGGTAGGAGTTTGGCATTGGGATCCATGGGTGTGGCAACAGACTTTGAATTCATTAATTAAGTTTCCTCCAAAACATACTTCATATAAGAGATCACAATTCCATTGTCGGATTGTGCTATCTCAATCTCCAAGAAATATCTGAGTTTATCTAGGTCTTTGGTCTAAAAGTGGTGACAGAGGTGTTGCTTTACTTGTGAGATGTCACGGTGATCACTGCTTGTAAGTACAATATCATCAACATATGCTACTAGATAGATATACGCAACACTCGAGTGACGGTAAAATATTGAATGATCTACCTCACTGCGAGTAATACCAAATTATTGAACAACAATGCTAAATTTGCCGAACCAAGTCCTAGAATACTGTTTGAGGCCATATAAAGATTTGAGGAGACAACATACAATCTAGAAGACTCCTCCTGAGCAACAAAACTCGGAGGTTTCTCCATATAAATTTCTTCTTTCAAATCCCCATTAAGAAAAACATTTTTGACATTTAGTTGATAAAGAGACCAACGTTTAAAAGCAGCCATGACTACGAATAAGCCAACAGAGACCATCTTTGCAACTGGAGAAAAAGTATCACCTTAGTCCAAACCAAAAATTTGTGTATAACCTTTGGCCATGAGGCGAGCTTTGAGACGATCAATAGTACTATCAGAACCAAGTTTTGCAAAAATGTACCTACATCCAACAACAAATTTCCCAAAAGGTAAAGGAACGAATTCTCAAGTTCAACTATTTTAAAGAGCACTTCTTTCATCAAGAATGGCCTGACACCAACCAGGTTGGGTCAAGGCATCACCTACAGATTTTGGAATTAACACAGAAAAAAAGACGAACACAAGTAAGAAGTGGTTGAGATAACTTATGATAACTGAAAGCAATATAATGAGGAGAGGGATTATGGGTAGAGCATACACCTTTACTTCCACTTGTTGCTCCTTATTGTGTGTGTCGCATAAGTCAACCACTGAAATACATTCTTTCATCACCTCTGATGACTTCTGCGTGCGTGATGATTTCAATCGCCCTCGCAAGTCAGGGAAAGGGAGTCATAAGTGTGAACATTGTCATAGGCTTAGTCACAAAATTGATCGATGTTATGCCTTACATGGATGTCCTCCTTGATTTGTTGTAGTTGCACAAGTTGGTCCCTTGCAACCATCTAATTTGGATGTGACTTCATCTGATACTTCAGGACAGTATGCTATCTTCAACAAATTTTTCAAATGGTATGAGGATCATCAAAATTGTAGATTCATTGCTTCTGTTTCACACAAATACATTATTTGTTGGCCTCACTCACTACTCTCTTGGCCCTTGGGTTCTGGACTCAGGTCCCACAGATCACATTACTGGTAATAAATCTTTTTTCTCTTTTCTGGTTATTTACCTTCTGTTACCTTGGCCAATGGCTCTAGGGCCTCATTACATGGTGTTGGTACTATTCATCTTCTTCATTCTCTATCTGTTGATAATGTGATAATGTTCTTTATGTCCCTGGGTCTTCATTTAACTTATTATCCCTTAGGTCAAGTATACCTTTTATTGTCCCATCTATATTACATTTCGACCAAGAACTGGGAGGGGCCTTCCACAAAACAGGAATCTTTTAGGCCAACACTAGGTTTGATAGGAATGATGGCAAAATGCTTAAGTATAAAAAAACTCAGACATGTTAGAATTCATAGTATAAGAACACAAATTACCTATAAAACTTACCTATTATAAACCTTATTTTTAATCCACCCACAAGGCATATATTGATTATCAAACCGGATGAGGTGTTGTACCAAATAATAGTTAATCCTATATGCAATATTCACAATATCAAACCTCTATGACCATACATGTAGTCTAGAGTTCAACTCTTGTTACCCCCATTCTTCTATATACAAGTAAAATTTTAGCAGAAGGTGGGTTAGGCCTATAAATAGCTCATGTGAGAGGATTTGTGATGAGTACGATACCATCCAAATTCGAGAACAAAGACATCTCCACAAGAAAACGTAAGGAAGAGAAACGAGGCACAATTCAGTGTTCCCCGTTCATTCATTCAAACCTGTCTAAATACAAGCATATCAGTACCATGTGCCAAAACCCTCTAACAGAAATATTCCCACACCCCACATATTCTAACAATATAACAAACTCCTTCTAGAATGTCTAAGACACCACTACAAGAAAATAATATATTCCCTGATTTGTGATAAACGTAACTTGGAGCTTTGTTACACTTAATAATCCTTTTGGGCCTTTCAGCATGGGCTTCCTCCACCTGGACTGCAGTGTCCAATTTAATTGCATCTTCAACATTCATGTCAATTTGTTAGATATAAAATTATTCACGTGCTTTCACATGTTGGCTTAAGCTTTAGGAGTGTTAGTTCATGATAATATATGTACTTATTCTATATATCTAGTCTACAAGAGTAAAAGAAAATTGGTAAGGTTAAAATGAATAAAGCATTCTTTCACTTTTGAGTAACTGGTTATATTTGCATATAACTTCTTAATTTCATTTGGAATTCTAATATAATATATTTGATTATTGCATGCAGCTCCTGATCTAAGCGAAGAATTGGATCCTAATGTAACTCCTGTCACAATTCCAAGTGTCTTGCATGGTTCTTTATGGAAAGCAAAGGATGACAATGACACAAACTGTTGGGCTTCTCCTACTGGAAAAGGATTTATGATTAGAGGAAAGAACTATCTTAAAGATAGTTCTAAGGTTAGCAGACTATAAGTCATTCAATTATAAGTACAGCAAATCTTTTCTTTATCTTGGATGATGGGATATTCTGCAGTAGTGTGCATGTGCTTTAGTGTCCTTCACATTAACAATTAGTTCTGTCCCTGAAATTATATTGGGAGTTTGAACTGTGACTTTATTTTTATTTTTTATTTTTTTGTAAATTTAGAAGTCAATATTTCTAAATTCTAGAACTACATTTGTCAGTATAGATCTCAATCTACTTTACATATTTATGAAGTACATGTTACTTTATTTTGTTCTGGCTGAATGTGATAGGAAACTAAAGAAATAATTCTTTTAGTAATGAAAAGATACGACACCCAATCCACTTCTTATTGCACCTCATCTGAGCCTTAGTCCTGTTAACAGTGTTCCTCAACCAGAGAAAGATCTTGCTCCCCCACTCTAAAGTCACAATTCACTAGCCTTTTCTTTTTCCCCATCTTTTCCCTAAAATCTGGACACTCCTAACAAAATTATCCTCACTTAACTGATTGTCATTCTGGCAGTGCGAGGCTTTTTCCTTCTAAAATATACTTTCCATATAGTGGGATTGATCTCTCACATCATATTTTATGGGTCAATTGTCATGAACACAGCATTTGTCTTGCAGGTAGTTGGAGGAGATCCTCTTCTCAAGCTTGTAGGAGTCGATTGGTTAACAGTTGATAAATCTGTAGATAGAATTGCCCTTCGCCCTAAATGTTTGGTTCAGGTAATGTCAAATTTTTAACGTTTTATCTTTTAATATGTATTGATCATTGTAAACTAGGGTTGGGGTAAGATGATCAATTTTCATCAGACATGTTATTCAAGGAAAAAAGGTTGAAAATTTCTTAATATTATTTTATTTTGTAATGTACAAGGTTTTTCATTGTATACAAGACTACGTGTTTGTTCCCTAAAAACATATTCAATATCTTTAAGTTGGAGATATTGAAATTGTGAATTTCATATATCATTGTATTATCTAATCTTTTCCTTCTGAATTTCAGTCAGAAGCTGGGAAAAAGCTTCCATTTATCCTTGTCATTAATCTTCAGGTATGGATGCTATTGCTTTTGCTTTCAACACATGCAGATTGGGAAAAGTTAAGGTTATTAAATGTGTGAATGTTAGAGATCCTGCAATGAGTAGCGATATAACTAAAATATTATATATAAATAGAAGGAAACCTTCACCTTATTAGTTAACTTTTGAAGTTGAATTAGATTTGAATCCAAATTATAAGATGATATAAATGCATATCCTAACATTATTGACCAAGTGATTCTTCAGTTCTTCTCAACTGCCATCCTCTTTTTGGTTATACCTAGTTTTGAAAGTCTACTGCTGGCATATTATTGCTTTTGACATTGAATGAAGAATTGAGTAGCTTTACTACTAGTACAGTGTCAAGGCTCCCAACTTTGACTGACAAGTAAATTGGAAGGTTTTACTGCCTTTCTTTTTTAACTTAGTCAGCATACATGTGATGCTAAAAGCTGAGAAGTTATTTGATTGAAAGCATGAATAGTCTGTGACATGTGCTACTGTCTCAATCTCTGAAATCCATAATGATGGATCTCTCAACGGCTCAAGAGAAACTTTGTCTGTAGTTTATATATATAGATAAAGTGCATTGAAGCATTTGTTTATGCCACAGATCTGCTTCTCATTGAAAGACTTATTTTTTGTTTGTAATCAAATTCAGGTTCCTGCTAAACCAAACTACAGTCTGGTTCTATATTATGCAGCTGACAGACCGATAAATAAAAATTCTTTGTTAGCTAAGTTTGTTGATGGAAGTGATGCGTTTCGGGACTCAAGATTCAAGCTTATTCCTAGTATAGTTGAGGTGTGTGATCCTCGATGAATTTTTATATATGCTATCTTTGATGAGTGATAGCATTTATGATCTAATAGTTTCAATTGATACAGGGATATTGGATGGTTAAGAGAGCTGTAGGAACCAAAGCTTGCCTCTTGGGAAAAGCCGTAACCTGTAAATACTTTAGACAAGATAATTTTTTGGAGGTAATGCTACCTTAGAATTTTTTCCCATTTGACTTAAGCTTGGATCTTGAAGTAGTTGTTGGCCTTAGAATCTCAAGTTAAGAAGTCACTCTTGTTTATGCTGATTCTCGAATGTAATAGAGAAACATTTTTAAGTAAAATCTCTGCCTTATTTCTATGTATACTATATTGCTGGTATTTTTACCTGTTCTATTGACTCTTGCATCAATTATAGTTTCAGAATATTGCATTTTTCTATGGTAATTATTTGTTTCGTGTTTGTTGATGAAGTTCTTGTGCACTTTTATACTTACATTACATTGGAAGATTATGCAATCAGCATACACCTGTCATTTCCTTACCCTATCCCAGTTTGCACCTTAGAAAGCCAATCCCTTTAAATTAAGAAGACACACACGCACAGATTCACATTAATGGCTACTTTCTAGCCACTCACTTCGTAACATTTTCTCATCTTTAATCCTTGATAACAAAAACCATATTAAATTCAAGTAGAATAAGCACATATATCTTGGCAAATAGTCTTGTCTTAATTTCTCTCTTGTAAATTGTACTTGTCGTTTTTTCTCTTTACAACTCTTGCTGATAATTTGGGACATACTACTGGGTGAAATTATCACTCAAACAAGTCATAGTTCTCCCTTTCTATGACCAAATCTTCGGTAGGATATCGGGGGGAGGATGAGTTCTGGTTATTGTTGTAGATCAGATGATTTTTGTATCCTATCTGCTCCCTGAATGCAAACATTCCAGTGCGAAACGAGAATAGCATGTTAATATAAATATAGATAATCTCATTAATTTTAGGTTTGCTGTGTAAATTCCATGTCCCTGATCACAACTGTTGGCTCTGGCTTATGGAGCTTAACGTTTATTCTGAAATTTTAATTTGAACTTTTCTAGTTGTTGAAGATTCCCGTTTATTACTGTTGAAAGCGCATGCAATAATATGGTAGTTGGTTGTAGAATTGAACTTCAGTCTTCCGGTAACTTTGCTGCCATTTTCATGTTTTCTGGTAAATCACACTCCTGCTAATTTTCTGTAATATACAGATTGATGTGGACATTGGATCATCTTCTGTAGCCAGAAGTGTCATAGGCCTTGTCCTGGGATACGTTACAAGTCTTGTTGTCGACCTTGCAATTTTGATAGAGGTTTGTGCCTTTCTGTTAATAAAGTTTACGGACAGACAATCTTCTTATGGTGTCATCTGTTTTTGTTCCTTTTTTATGTAGACTTGATTTTTGGCAAAAGTGCTGAAGTTTCAATTTATATGACTCTGCTATTTCTGCAATTTTCGGGTGTCATTGTTTGCAGAGGGATACTCTTAATTTCAAGGGTGTTTGTTTGTGTCATACTCCTATTTGTTTAATGGAAAATTCGGTTGGTTGTTATGCAGAGGATTTTCTCTCTTTCTAAAGTATAATTCTCTTTTGCCATTGCTCTCAGACATACTACTTTTGATTTGTACTATAGCTGGCGTATACTAATAACATATATCCTTAATATCATATAAGGACAACTGAGAGAAAAAAGTTTGCAAAACTGGATTTTTCTTATAAGGAAGGTGGTGAGCTGATTATATTGATATCAGTTTCAAACGAAATAAGCAATTGATGGAAATTTTCGTTAATTTCTACAAGTTTCTGTATGTTTGGAATGACGAAGGAATCAACTCCTCCAGGATTCTTTTACATCAACTGTTTATGCATTCACTTCTAAAAGTTTAAATGTTCATCAACTTGTGCATCTCAATTTTCGAGTAGTTCAGGTATTAACTGATGCTATACTTGCAGGCAAAAGAAGAGTCGGAGCTGCCAGAGTATATTCTTGGAACTGTCCGATTAAACCGTTTGAAAATTGAATCTGCTGTACCATTGGAAGATTAAGGTGGTCTGCCAGGAATATTATATCAGTTGATTCATTGTTGTCACTCTAATTTACACAGGGGATTCAAATAAAAAATATGAGTTCTGCCTTTCTTTTCCTTTCTCTCAGGTCTCTCTTCTGTTTCTTTTTCTTTCTCTCAGGTCTCTCATCTAAATTTGGTTTCCCTGTACGTTCACCCAGTTTATTTGTAGATGATAAAATAGGCCATTATTCTTATAGAAGGAACGAAAAGCAATAGATGGAAGAAAAGTTATATTTCTGCTGCTAACTAGCCTTTCTCTTCACTATATTTTTTTACTGTCAGAATCAGCAATAGATGATAAAAAGTTATATTTTTTACTCGCCTTCTCTCGCGAAGTATGTCTGTTAAGCTTGATATTTTATGCTTTAAAACTAATATTTTCTCTGGTACAATATTTTTTAGAGAAAAACCGACATATTTAGAATTTTTGGTTTCTAGTAATATATTTCCTTTATCCGACATATTTTTCTCTTCGAACCACTAGATTAACAAGATTTCCTACAAGGATTTTAAACCAAAAATAAAAGTTCAACCCTTCTAAAAATAAATCGGTGATGAAAACGAAGGGAATATGGTCCGATGAAAAGAAAGAAAACGATAGAGGAGGATGTAATTAACTTGGGATAATTTGTCTTCACTGAAAGGACAGGAACAAATAACTAAACATCAAAGGAATTCAGATTTGTGTAATTAGGATGATGCAATTATCTAATTACAGGTCAGTCATAGGGTGAGATATCTAACAAATGATGGCTCTAGATGGGATTTCTTGTTAAGACAGAAAAGCTGATCAATGGTTGAAAAGCTGATCAATGGTTGAAAACCTTAATGCTGTAATAAAATTGTTGTTTAATTTATCTTGTTATCATGTGAGTGGTTGCATTTTTGGGAAAAGAATAAGATGAAAATTTTGATAGCTTTAGGGTGTAGGTGATGGGACACTGGGTACCTCTCATTTTTTTTATACCAATACAAGAAAATTAATATCTTAGTAAGTGGAATTTCTAAAACATTCTTTGTATTATCGATTTTTATACTAAATAGAATTTTGAATATGAAAATACATTATTTAAACTTTATAATAAATTATATACTGAATTTATAAAAAGCTATTTATATAGGATTTTTATAATAGACTGAAAGTTAATTAAACAAAAAGGAAAAAAAAAGTATAAGATGAAAAATCCTCTGCAATGAAGAATATTGCTGGTGTGGCCACTACTATGTCAGTTAAGTGTTTCTAGGTCTTTAGAGATAACTAAAATTACTGTCTTAATGAATAATCTTTTGACACATCATGTCGTAATTAATATTTTATTTAATGCAATTAATAATAAAATAAATTTATGAAAAAGATAAAGATAAGTTCAAGAAAATATGAAAAAGGTAATCTAGAGTCAACGTAATTACTTTTCTAATTTAATTAAGTAACTCAAGTTATTAAATACATAAATGTAATATATACTTTTTTTATCACGTATTTTGTATTAGAGTCACATCACTTTTATAATATATATATATGAATTATCACCAGTATGTATTACACGCCTAAAAATAGTATAATTATATTACCTTAAAATATTTTTTACTTATGTTTATTTTACATGTTTACTACCAAAATAACTATAATTTAAAGTATTAAGGTCTAAAAAAATACAAAGAGAATGTCAATTATCCAAAAGTATCAATATATTTTACACTAGATTAAATATTTAAGCCAAATATATTTTTTACAAATTTGATAATTCAATTTTACCAACATTTAAATCCACAAAATGATTATGAATAGCTAATTAGTCATTATTAAATTATCTGTAACTGTTTAGTTAGAAGTTGCATTTATAAATATATTATTTTTAAAAGAATAATGTATCATTTTTATATTAAAAGAGAAAGCATATGTTACTGATTTTAATTTATAATGGATTGAATATTAATATCAAACAATTATTTTATTTCATTAAGTTGAATTTACATTTATATGCATTTTAAATCTTCCTTGTAATTTAATTTTATCTGTTTATATAAATGTAATATATTGTCAATATTATGTGTATATATATATATATATATATATATATATATATATATTATTGGTCTTAAATTTTATTTAGTCAATTTTTTAACTAGGACTTTAAGAAATTTTTTATATAAAATACTATGTTATATGACAATTTTATTATTTTGTCTTATGTTACCCATAATAATAATAATATTTGTTAAAGTTAATTATTATATTTCTTTGAATCAAAACTGATCCAGATCTTAATTTTGAATGATTAAATATGAAATAAATATGTTGTTTTCATATTTGAGTGTGTTTCATATCTGTGTGATAACATAATGATTTTTGTACTGACCAAGATTTTGGGGGTGTGACGCCAGGCAAGGCTTTCATGGCAGTTTCTATTATTTGTAGTAAAAGAATAATGTTTTTCGTTTTAAGCTTTGTTGCATAAAATTAATATATATCTTTTTTAAAAAATATATTTTTTCAAAATTATATTTCTTTTGTTTTTCTAATTGAACTCTATTCAATTTTATTCAAATCTTTTAATCATTCAAACGAGATTAGATGTTAACAAATATCAAACCAAGATTCTAAATAGATCGGGAATTAAAGTGTAGACACTTTCTAAAAAGAACAAGGTCAGCTTTTTTGTCATAACATAAACTATCTATTCATATAAAGGCTTTTTTGAACTTGGTTATAAAATTCTAAGACTGTTTCTTAAAAAATAAATATAGATAGAACACCATTTTTCATATTCTGTTGTGAGATTCAAGTATCATTCCAATCAAACTCTTTTATGCATGTGAGCATATTATGCCATAGTGTGGACAAAACTATTACATAGAAATTAATGTTTGAAAAAATTGCTTGAACAAAAGTTAAAGAATACCTTAATACAGACTAGAAGTAATTAATAATACTTAAAATCTTAATTAATTACTGAAACTTGAAGATTTTTCCATAACTAAATATAATCTCAAAATCTATGCATCATCCTTCTTCAAAATCTGTTTTTTAGTCTCTTAAATTATTATTTTTTTTTAAAGTTTAGTCCTTTAAATTTAGTCCATTTTGTAAGATTAAAATGGTACTTTACTAAATTTAAGGGACAAAAATGAGATTTTATTTTAATTTGAGTGACTAAAAATATAGTCTTAAATTTTCCTGATTTAAAAGCATAAATAAAAAAACATTATTATTACATTTAACTTTTGTACATCTTAATACAAATTTAATGCATTTATTTAATTGTATTTACTTATAAGCAATTAAAAAATATAATACAAAGAAAGATATAAAATAGTTATAAAGGGAAAATATAGTACAATTAAATAAGATAATTAACCTTCAATTATTCATTAAATTAAAAAAAATGCTTTAATATTTTTATGGAAATAATTTATCACATATTAGATTATAAAATTGATTGCATGATAAAATTTTTTTTCTTTATATTATTAGTACACTCCCAGTAATTTAGGTCAATTAAAAAGAAGCACATCTACAATAAGAAACAAATGAGTCTATTGAATCAAGACATTAACCCTGAGTTGGTCTTAACTGAACACTTCATGTTTTTACTATACATAAAAGAAAATAAAATAATTATATGTATATATAAATTAAATATATGAAGGAAGGTATTGGGTATCTATATTTTTATTATGTTAAAATGACATAATTTTGTACAAAGATAAATAAATTAGAAAGATGTATGTTGTAATTATTTTTAAGTGCACAGATTATATAGTAAATTACGGGTAGAGAGATCATATAATAAATTATAAATAAATATTATAAACAAAATACTTAGTCTAATCTCAATATTTATGATAAAATATTTAATATAAAAATATTAACAAATATTTACTATCACAAAATTATAAACAAAATACTTAGTCTAATTTTAAGTAAAATATAATAATAAATATAAACTTAAAAACTTCCATTTATTAATAACAAAAATTAAAGACATATATTATTAAATAGTTGATCTAATAAAAAAATTATTTAATAGATCTCATATATTAATATATTAATATTTATTTTTGAATACTTATAAAAAATATTTACGATCAAAAAATTATAAATAAATATTATCAGCAAAATACTTAGCCTAATTTTAATATTTTAATATTCATAGTAAAATATATATTACCAAAAACATTAACAAATACTTACTACCACAAAATTATAAATAAATATTATAAACAAAATGTTTAGCTTAAGTTAAAATAAAATATAGTAACAAACATAAATTTAATAAATTTCTGTCATTAATAAAATAAATAAATTTTTAAGTGCATATATTATTAAATGATTGATTTAATTCAAATAATATTAACATATTTGATAAATCTCATACATTAATACTTAAATATTTATTTTTCAATATTTATAACAAATAAATAAAAGCATAAATCAACAAATAATAAAACACATCTGCATCACCACTAAGATGCATATCCTTCATATTATGTCACAAGAAAAATTATACTGACCGCTCAAATAATACTATTATTCGACAATTCTAATACGGTAGTCTATACTTACATGGCAAAGAGTATGGTGTTTTAAATCAGTATTGAAGGGAAAACAGAGTGACATGGAGAACAACTAACTAAGTAAGCAATTAGAGTAAAATTTATTGTCATTGAGAGAAACTGACAAAAATTGATGGGAATGGACAAAATTGAAATGTGAAATGAGAGTCCTATTGTCAAAGAAAGAACATCTCGAAACAAAACAACAAAACAAAATTAAGAACTTTAAATCATAAAAAGAGAATCAATGAAATTATTCACGAATAAGATTTAGGGGTTTTCATCTTGAAAATATAAGGAGTGAGATTGTATTATAGAATTGAGAAAGCTTGTATATGAAAGACATGACATGTCTTCACTGCAAATGACAACGAATTAATGAAAAATATGAACTGCACAAATACTCTCACGACAAACAACAATAAAGTGAACACTAAGACGCTAAAAAACCACATAAATTAAATGGCATAAAGACATTAACAATTATAATTTTCCTTAAAACCTATTTTAATCTTCAAATTTATTTTCCAATCACCTTTTAATTAAATAATATTATTCTTGCTGATTTACCACCACGTGTCCGTCACATCAAGTTGTAAAATGGTTGACACACTACATGACGGTGTTAAATTATCATAACCCAAGTTGTAAAATAGTTGACACACTACATGACGGTGTTAAACTATCATAACCCGTGTCAGAACCATTTCTTGCTCTAAGAGCATCACTTCATAAACAATTTTCAAAAAATCAAATGTAATCCACACACCACCCTCAGCTTACTAACTCAGGTGACCAGCAAAACACTTACACCAAATAGCTCATGAACTCAACTTATAATTATATCACATTTATCAAGAACTATAAACAATAAGGCATGTGAACATTATTTAATTCCATTTATCATGATTTAATAGCTCAATAAAACTTCACTTATAACTGACAAACAAAAGATTTAGGGTTTAAAATTTATTGTTTTAGATTTAAAAATCTTTATACTAAGATTGGTTGCATGGTTATTATTTTGCAAGATTCATTAAATAAAGTGAAAGACAAGAAAGTAAAATCTAACTTATTCAATTGACTTTTTATCAAACTTTAGGAGGAACTTTATTAAAAAATCCGTCTTTCTCCTCTCTATATATATGAACAAATCCAAACCGTATTCTAACTTTTAGCCTATCATCCATAAGGTAAACAATACTCATCATGATCAAATGTTAAGGAATATTCATCATCACATTTCAAAGAACCTGTTATTATATGAAGAGAATTAATTAAATTTAACTTTAAAAACTCAAAATTTTATAAAATTTCACATATATTTAACAAATAATCTTATTCAGTTGTTTTTCATTTATCACAAATTTTCTCATGCAAAACATATCGAGAGTATAATAAATGCTTTTATTTTATTAAAATTTTATGTTCATTTCTTATTTTGTCAATTTAAATTGTATTCATCAATTACAAAAAAAAAAATTTAGAAAAAGTTATAAGTATTACAACTCTACATTTGACCATCTTTATGTACCAGGTTACTCTCTAGTCCACAAATGTAAAAACCAAATTCCAATAATGTTTTTATATCATAGATGTTTATTTTAAAATTAAAGAAAAAGTTAATTATGACGGAAAGAAGTTAGGTGCATAAATTCTTAACAAACAAACTAAAAATTAAAATCAATCTAAACATATAATTGGCAAAAATAATTAAAACAAAATGTGACAGATAAAAGCAACACAGTTTTATAGATAATTAATTTTTTTAAAGTAAATTCATTACATCTTGACCATATGTTCCAAACTTAAATAAGTGTGTGAGAAAAAAACAATGTTTGAAAGCACTAAGAAAGAACATAACAGAGTAAAGTTGAAAGACTTGGAAGTGGTGCAGAAAGCGGTGTTGTGGAAACACAACAAATAACAGCACTTTATAAGAAGAGCGAATCAATGTTGGGCCACACAATAGTCACTCAGCCTGCTTACCAAGCTAGCTCTCTCATTATTTTCTCTGCTGACTCCTTCAGAAAGAAGAAGCCTTTTGGGAATTGAGCTCTCTCTATCTATCTTCTTTGTGAACCCGTGAACCGTTACATCGTATTCTGGTCGTCATGTTGGACGGAAAGTCCTCCGTGGTCGTCGACGACCAACCATCCATGGACCCTTCTTTAAGCCTCTCCGACCAGTCACTGTCCCTCAGTCTTTCCCAAGTTAAGCTTGAGGATGACTCAGTCAAGAAAGATCCCCGGAAAATTGCAAGAAAGTAAGTATCTTTCGCCACCCCTTTTGTCTTTCAAGTCTTTTTCTTCACTGGGACACTTTTATATTGATTATGCACAATGTAACTTCTTGCTTCTGTAAAATTTTCAACTGAGTATTTTATTTCAGAAAGTAATTTTTTTGTTAATGTTCATGCATGGTGATCAGATGTCCGAAGTTTGGTGTTGACTGTGCTGATCTTTTTTAATTCCTCACTTGTCTTCTTAAACACTAAGTGTCTTATAAATATTTTGTCTTTTGGAAGGTATCAGTTGGAGTTGTGCGAAAAGGCTATGAAAGAAAATATAATTGTGTATTTGGGGACAGGGTGTGGGAAGACTCATATCGCTGTGCTTCTTATGCATGAGATGGGCCATTTGATTCGGAAACCGCAGAAGGACATATGTGTCTTTCTTGCCCCTACTGTGGCTTTAGTTCATCAGGTGAAATTCTATTCATATTCTATCAGATAAATTGATTTGTTCTTGTGTTAATCTTTCACCAAATTTTAGTTTTACTGTGTTGGTCAACTCCACGTCATGTGTTTTCTGAAGCCTATGTTTATTTTATGTATAGCAAGCAAAGGTTATAGCAGCCTCTACTGATTTTAAGGTTGGAATCTTTTGTGGAAGTTCCAAGCGCTTGAAAAGTCATAGAGACTGGGAGCAGGAGATTGGACAACATGAGGTGACAATGCTTGTTAAATCAAGTTGAAATTAATTAAGTTTTATTGTGCATCTAGACGGGCTACTGTAAGAGCAATTTTAAGTAAAAGCTGTTAAAAGAAAGTTGGTGTGATCAATGGCATTTTATTCAGGCAAACACTTCAAATTGGCTCCAGCTGTGTTAGAATCTTAAAATCTGCCTGGTTAAATTTTAATCCACTGGAATTTGCTGCTTCTAAAGTTGCACCTCATAGTTTTTTTTTTTTTTTTTTTTTTTTTTTCTTTTTTTTTTTTTTTTTTTTTTTTTTTTCCCTTCAGGTTCTTGTTATGACCCCACAAATATTAGTTCACAACTTATCTCATTGTTTCATCACGATGGAGATGATTGCACTCTTGATATTTGACGAATGTCATCATGCTCAAGTCAAAAGCAACCATGCTTATGCAGTAATCATGAAAGTATGCTGTACTTTTTCACTTCAGACATTTAAAATGAAGCTATCCAATTTTCTCCATAAAATCTCTTCATTTCTATAGTTTTTATTTTGACAATATTTAATTTGGCAATTTGTCAGAATTTCTACAAAAATAATTCCGCAAAGGTTCCTCGTATATTTGGCATGACAGCTTCCCCTGTTGTAGGAAAAGGTAAGATGAAAATTCTTAAGCTTCAAAAGGTTGAGTGCTAACAAGAGCCAAGATATTTGCCTGCCTCAATTACATTTCAATAGAGTAGAATTGCAAAGGAGGGAAAGAGAGAATATACTATGAAAATTGAATTGATTTGGTTTATCATGGTTTCATGTGATTCAAAATATAGAGCACAGAAACTAAACCAAGCATTAGGCTCCTCAATAAGATAAGGTTCCTAAACAGATAAGATCCCTAAAAGGTTGGCAAGTATTAGAGATATAAATGTAAACATTTAGTTATTCAATTGCATGTTAGTTAGTTAGTTACCTGGTTTTTCTGTTTTCTGCCATGATTAACTTGTAACTGTTGTAACCTCTCTTGAGCCTATATATGCTCAGCTTGTGTCTTCTTTCTTATTCAGTGAAAATAATAATCAGTTCTCTTTCTGTTAATCTTTTCTCTGTTTCTTCTCATATCAAAATTCTGATAGCATGTGAAGTTCTCTTTAATATTTCATAGATCCTGGGTTCTCCTTCTAAGATATTAAAAATTATACAAATTTTACTCATATACACATTCAAAATTATATGATGTGGGAGACCTTTTTCTTGAATGTGAGACAGGGAGGGAGTGAAAGGAGCAGACTAAGGTCATTGACATTTTATTGTTAACTTTGTTTATAATTAACTAGGACTTGTTCCATCTGATCCTGAAAAATACTGAGAAATACTAAATAATGTGCATGTGTGTGCAGTTTAAAATGTACTGGTTGACTTTTACTTTATACATATAATATTGTATTTAAAAAAGATTAATGTTTTCTTACTTGCTATACATATTAATGTTTTGTTTTTTTTTTTTAAGTGTTGTTCTAAAGTTTGTCTATGTTGTTGATAATTGATCCTTTTGTACTGTTTATGCATATTTCAACAAGCATAAATGCTGAATACTTAGTGTAATTTATTCCAAATATATCAAATCCTTGTTACAATCTCATAATTCACTGTTTCTGTCTATTTTCAGGAGCTTCTAGTGAAGCAAATCTTGCAAAAAGTATCAATAGTCTTGAACATATACTTGATGCTAAGGTAGAGTTTATTTAGTACAACATGTCTAAATACTTAAATCTGTTAGCACTTTTTGTCTGTTAAAAGATATTCAAACTTTTGCTGTCCTTTTCTGTATAAGAGAGAAAATGCTCTTTCCATTAACCATTGATGGCTGAAGGTGTGTACTGTCAGGTGTTTGCATGGGCTAAAGTTTGTGGAAATGTAGTATTTGATATCCATAGGATTGGTGTCTGAACTCCTCTGAATTCTTTATATTTTTACCTTGTATGCAAGGTGCATGCTTAGATACAGGGCATGGTTACTATTCTCTTATGGTTTGAATCTCATTTGTAGGTTTACTCTGTTGAACCCAACGAATTGAAATCTTTAGTGACCACTCCTGTTATTAATATATATCATTATGCTTCAACTGGTAGTGGGGAAACTACCTTGTACTTGAAGATTGAGGAAATTAAACGCCAGGTGCACTTTTGGTAGTTTTGAGATTATTAGGTAAATAAAGTTTATTGATCATTGCATAATTTTATTTGAATAGTGCATAGCAACAGTTGGTAAGAGTACAGAGGATCATCAGAAACGGATAAATACAAAGAAACTTGTGAACCGAATGCATGATAATGTGGTTTTCTGTCTACAGAATCTTGGCATTTGGGGAGCACTACAAGTAAGACTCTTAGATCATAAATTTTAGTTCTGTTACTAAAAGTATATTATTTAGTTAATAATTTTCTTAACATAATCTAGAAATAATAATGCATAATAGTTTGCTGTAATTTGTTCCATTTTGTTGGTCCCTCCTCAACAATTGATTTTGTTAGTGATGTTGATGTGATATCTAAAGATAAGGGAATGTTATTTGGAATTCATTTAGACAAGTCTTCTGATTACATGTATTCTTTGGTTATGGTCTTGTTCTAATGTTTTCTTTTGCATTGTGATATAGATCTCTGGATATGTGTTTTTTCTTTGGTCCATTCCTGTGGTTTTCCATCATATTTATTGTTTTCTTCTCTAATATGTGTTGACCTTCCAAGGCTAGTCGTATTCTTCTGAGTGGTGATCGTTCTGAGAGGCACGAATTAGTGGAGGCAGAAGGAAATTCAAGTGATGACTCTGTGTGTGACAATTATCTTACTCAGGCTGCTGAACTATTTACTTCAGAATGCATTATAGGTATCTTGGCATCAACTGGTGTTTTTAATCACTCACAGATGTTACTAGGTTTTTTTCTTTGGCTGTTATAGCCTTTTATTTTGTTTGATATTAGGCTAACATTTATCAAGAAATGAATTAGTTTTTTTCATTGTTAATTTTTACAGTATGTTTAAAACATATTTCTTGTTATATAGATATTTCATTTTATAGCAACTAAACATGGTTTTTGTAGGGGACAATGTATCTGGTGATTTATCTTCTTCGGAAATATTCAAAGAGCCATTTTTCTCAGCTAAGCTTTTACGACTCTTTGGGATACTGTCAAACTTTAGGTTACAAATCTATGCTGTATAATGCATGTTTTCATATAGCACATGTCTCATTGCTATTTGGTAATGAAGCTAATACATTTGGGCAAATTCTGATGGCATGTTCCAACTTCAGGTTGCAAAAGAACATGAAATGTATTATTTTTGTGAATAGAATTGTGACTGCAAGATCCCTGTCATACATACTTCAGAAGCTCAAGCTTCTAAGACAATGGAGGAGTGATTATCTAGTAGGAGTACATGCTGGGCTGAAGAGTATGTCACGAAAGACCATGAACATCATTGTTGATAAGTTTCGCTCTGGAGAGGTACTGCTGTTGGATTTCTCATTATTGTGATAATTGAAAATTCTTTACTATCCTATATTATAGTTTTTGTTTTAATGACTGAATTACGCCATACTCCTATGTATGTGTGTACAGGTTTCTAATTGTCATAGGATACTCTTTGATTTGACCTGATTTTTCATTGTAATGAGAAGAGTGCTCATTTACAGTCTTTACTCACTTTAGCACCTTCTGCTGATTTCTCTATCAGCTCGTAGCTGACCCTTTCCTTGTAAGCTTGCAGCTGACTCAGATGCTGCTGATGGAGGTCTTGACTAAACTAGTGCGTAGCTAGTTTACTCTAGGAAGACAACATCTCAAATAAAGTTGTTTGAATTCTAATTGTTAAACTCTGGAAAAAAGAAACGTTGGGTTGAAAGCATTTCTTTCTGAGACAACACTAGTGCTTTATTTATATTGAAAAAGAATAATCAATACAATAAATAAAAGAGATTTGATATCCTCTAATAACAAAGATATGATATGGAAATAAACAAAAAAAGTTCCTAATAATATATATATATATATGTTGTGGAATGTTTCTAACATACTACAAGATCATCTACCGACACAAACACATATTCGATAACAGATAAACAAGCTGCAAACGATCTATAGAAGGATAGAAGGTAAATGAAGGAAGAAACAAGAAAGAATCAATATGCAAAATGCAAAATTAACATAGTTCAATTGAAGTGTTAGCGGACTTCAATCTATGTCCACGACAAAATTCTCTATTAAAAAGTTTACAACTTGAAGTTTCTCTCCTACAGTGGACTCTCGCTGAACTCACTCTCTTAGTCTTTTAGTTAAACAACAACCTATAGGTTCCTATATTAGTTCAAAACTACTGGAACTAACTTTCATGAAACAAGTTTAACATATGAACAGTGTTTCTCAATTTTTAGGAGAAACATTACTGAGATAGGCAGCTTCACTAGACGCTTATTAGTCACCAAATATTAGACACACTATTGAGCTTGTCCATCATTGACAATACAAGATGCATGTCTTCTAGACAACCTGGACGAAGTTAGATGGTCTAGTAACCCTAAAAAGATTTTTACTGAACTAATCTTCACAATATATAATCAAGACATATCTGATTATATAGGATCAACTCCTTATTTTTATAATAAAATATTCCTAATTATATGGGATCAATACTATGCAGAATTGGATGTCTTTAATAAATATTGAAATTGTGGTATGAACAATAGGAGGAAATTCAGAGACAAGCTCAGAAGTTTCAGGAAAAAAATGTGAAAACCAAAAAGACATAATAAATGAAAGAATCAATGCTTCTGTGCCCTGTGCCCACTGCCAAAGTACTCTTTCACCCTATCTCCCCTACATATCCTATAATCAACTCCCATCAATGCAAAGTAGAATTTGTTAATCTTAGAAATTCGATAATGTAATGCATCTGGCAAAGTTTTGTAATCATTTGCTATTATAAACTAAACAGAGGGTTATTTAATTGTCTATTACTATATTGATGTGGCATTAAACGTATTGAGGGAATGCAAAATGTATCTTATATTGCAAAACTAAAGTTTTGTAAAAAATATTATGCCTAACTTTTCTGCACATAATTTTGAGCATTATTGGTGTTAAAAGTGGTGAATGGCATGCAATTGAGGAAAAGATAAATGTGATCATGGCTTAAATATGTATATATTTCCTAGCTAGTCAGAGAGTTGAGTTTTAATAATGTGCGTGCCAATGTGTTATGCTGTTATCAGTTGAATTTGTTGGTTGCAACCAAAGTGGGTGAAGAAGGACTTGACATTCAGACGTGTTGCCTCGTCATACGATTTGATCTTCCAGAAACTGTTTCCAGCTTTATACAGTCAAGAGGCCGTGCACGTATGCCTCAGTCTGAATATGCTTTTTTGGTGGACAGGTACTCTTACTTGCTGATAGATTTCAGAAGTAATTTAAACAAACCCGTCCCATCCATTTGGTTATTTTTGAAATCTTCCTCTTGTTGCAGTGGTAATAAGAAGGAGCTTGACATAATTGATGGTTTTGAGAAAGATGAATACAGAATGAATATGGAAATTACGTTCCGAACATCTGATGAGACATACATCATCCCTGAGGAAAGAATTTTCAGAGTTGATTCGTCTGGTGCTTCTGTCAGTTCTGGATATAGCATCTCATTGCTTCACCAGTATTGTTCAAAACTTCCACATGATGAGTATGAGCTTATTTAAACTGGAGCTTTGCAGCTTTTCAATTTTTGATCCAAATTGTATACTCAACTAAGGAGTCTCATGTAAATAAAATACAGACCTTGTGTTTTAAAAGATAATAATCTATCTTTGCAGGTATTTTGACCCCAAGCCAAATTTTTATTTCTTAGATGATTCAGAGGGAATTGTTTGCCATATAAGATTGCCTTCCAATGCACCTATACACCAAATTATGGGTGCACCACAGTTGTCTATGGAGACTTCCAAAAGAGATGCTTGCCTGAAAGCAATACAAGAACTGTATAAAATAGGTGCTCTAAATGATTATCTTTTGCCAAAACAAGATGGTGCAGAACCAGAAGGACAGGTTTCTGGCTCTACTGATGAAGATGAATGTGAAGGTCAAACTTCAGTTGCATTCCTTTACTTTCATTACTTTCATTGCCTTTCATTGGGTTGACAAAAATTTACTGTTTAAGTTGTATTTTGTCATAAACTGTTGAGCATATTTAGGTGTCAGTGAGCATATTAAGTAGAATGGTTTATCCAGCATGTTGTCATACTGATCATTTTCAGGCTTTTGAAATTCTACCTAATCCCATTTTGGTAAATTATTATGTAACATACATGTCTATGGATTTAGTGTTAATCCTACTGTGAGAGTATAAAATTCTATCATTGTCAAATAATGTGTTGCCGGATCATTAGAACATTTCCTCTTAGGTAGTTATTCTCACAAACACTTTTGGTGATGCGGTAACACATGTTTGGAAGATAGTGTAAGGTTTTTCATACCAAAATGGATCAAATCAAATTCTTCTTGCATCTTTACCTGTTTATAGCCTGTAATGGGAAGGTTTTTATTTGTTTTCAGATGTAGTATTATTACCATGTTGATTTTTATCAACTTATGCCTCTAACTATATCACTATGTTGTGTTGTACTAAATTTATTTTCATTTTTTGGCAGATGTCGTCTCAAGAGGAGAATTACATGAGATGCTAGTTCCTTCTGTCTTTGGACAGTCATGGATAAATGAGGATAAAATTGTCCTTCTAAACTCGTACTACATAAAATTTTGTCCATTTCCAGAGGATAGGGTCTACAAAGAGTTTGGTCTTTTCATCATGGCCCGTCTTCCAATAGAGGCTGAGAAATTGGAACTTGATCTCCATCTTGCTCATGGACGATATGTGATGACAAAATTTGTCCCTTTTGGAGTTGTAGAATTTGACAAAGATGAGGTTAATGTCTCTTTTTTTTTTTTTTTTTTTTTTTTTTTTTTTTTTTTATATATTTATTTTTTTTTTTTTTTTTTTTTTTTTTTTTTTT
>Ga0209489_104022_pt1 | contig 27721 bp, 16 predicted proteins | sample SiratrowhiteBW_FD_187527 | JGI IMG/M metagenome (GOLD analysis project Ga0209489, IMG submission 187527) | Root nodule microbial communities of legume samples collected from California, USA - Siratro white BW (SPAdes) (version 2) | ecosystem: Host-associated > Plants > Roots > Nodule | place... | reverse complement strand
GTAAAAGAAAAAAAAAAAAAAAAAGAAATCGAAAACAGAATAGCAACTTTGGAATATTATTTTGTTTGTAATGTGTTTCACTTTTTATGTTAGTTAGATTTAACGTGAATGTTTAATAATTATAATTAATTAGTTATTGTACATGCAAGTTTGAGTGAAAAACACGTTTATTGGTATGGTTAAAGTATTAGACATGTTAAATTTGATTTATTTGGATAGTCTAACTAATATCTTAAGTTCTTATTTTTTATTTATTTTTTATATATATCGTTTGTACATGAGATTGGTTCTTTATGTAACACTTAAGTAGGGATAATTATTGTTAGGAAAAAACATTCTGACTCAAGTTACAATACTTATAGCTCAAGTTATGAATTGAAGTTTGAATGAGAGAGATATCAAAACAATTTTCTTTTCTCTAGAACTCTAATTGTCCATTGAGTGGTCACTCAAATTGTTAGAGAAAAATCCAATAATCCAAATTTCCATTAAGTGATATTAAATAACAAAGCTTAAAACATTATCAAGCTTCATCTGTAAGACGAAAGGTTTTTGTTTACAACAAATCATGTAACACACGTGTTTCAATTATCAGACAATATAACACTATGCAGTTTCTTTTTATGTCTAGTCTCTTTTTATGTCTGATAAGAATTGTTGTGCTCAAATGATACTCACATAGTATTAAGCTAGTGTTGTACTTCATAAATCATATGTTACATCAACAATGGAACATGAGTTAAAGTTGTTGTGCTTCAACAACTCCTTGACGCTTGCTTTGTCGATGCTGGAAAAGACTATCTAGTTTGTATATTCCTACACTCCATATAACTTCAAGTAAATATACTCTGACCAAGGATTGATAAGTTTCTCCAGCTTGAGGATGTTGCTTCAAGGAGAGAAGGGTATTTAATGAATGCATGTCGTGTATTTAATGTATCTTCTATGCTCAAGCTGCTCAGATGCAAGGAAAATGTTCTTAGGAGTTGAAACTGCTCAACGACCAGTTTGCAACGACTCTTTTTTCCTAAGCCTATATAAAACTATCTTTCAAGAAGAAAAACAAGAAGTTCAAATTGCAAAATGTGCTAAAACATTGTTAAAATATTTTTATGCCCTAAGAACATTGTCATGTTCATTAGAAAATTATAAGATATATCTTAACCTTGCATATGTTAAAAGACACTACCCTCTCTAGTGAGTGAATCTTCTGATCTTTTCTTATCACATATTAGAAAAACCACTGTCTTAGCTGACTATTTGTTAAAAAATACTTGGTGGGTTGGTCAGGTGTGATTATATTCCAAAACAATACTCAACTTTTTAGTAAAAAGTGGCTAAACATTTAAAGAATACTTGACTGGATAACCAAGAGTAGCTACATTCCAAAACAATACTTGTACGGGTTAGCCCAGAGTGGCTATATGCTGAAAGAATACCTATGTTACCATTTTCGACATTAGTCTGAACAATGAAATTCAATCTATTGATTGAGAATTAAAGGTAGTTTACGTTATAAGAAAAACTAGTATAAAAATAACTAGGGATTTTCTTCTTTTCTTATCTGTTAAAATTGCATGTTATTAAATTTGTACTAACCTAAGAAGGAGGATTTTTCAAACTTAGTTTTTCAAAAGTCTTTGATAGTTTGTCTAACAACTTATCATCATACAATATTTACGAAAACTACAAATATTTTTTTTAAAACACAATTCAACTCTCATTTCTTGTGTTTTACTTATTTTTCATAATTGGTATAAAAGCTTAGGCTCTTAACGATTGAGCACCTTATAAATGTTAGAGGAAAAGATCCAACAACATGACATGTATGTTGTTGGATCTTTTCAATTCGTAACATTGATTCTTATCTTATGAGTTATGCCATAAGTGGCGAATCACCATCTTGCTTATCTTATGAATTTGGGTGGTGCAAGGTGTTGTTCTAATTCCTAGCATTATCTTATTTCTTGCATTTTCTTTAATTGTTTTTGTTTTCGAGTTTTCTGCAAACTTTTGAAGATCATGTTCATCCAAGAATTCATCCAAGAGCTCTTCTTTGAAGCTTGAGTGTAACGATCCTACAACCCAAGTCTTTCTTCCATTACAATAGACGTTTTCGGTTTCCATTTTGCACCTCCTACTTAGTGAATCCGTATCACTTGTCTACTTCTCATTAGAGAGTAATTTGAAACTTGTACTGCAAGCTACCTATGTTACTTGTCGCTCTTTCAATGGAGAGGATTTCAACCAATCATGTTGTCTTGTCAGATAGTTCCTCTCAAGCCCACAAGAGTTTGCTCTTACACAAGACTAAGATGATATTCGCAAGACGTATCACACCAAATTTACTACCTTCAAGTATGATACACCCAAATTTTTAGAATAAATGAAGTAAAAAATATGTAATTAATAAATAATATATACCTTATAATCACAACCAACTTATACTAATTTTAGTTGAAGTAAAAAACGTGTAATTAATAAATATATACCTTATAATCACCACCAATTTATACTAATTTTACTGCATTCTAACAAGTGTGGAACTTCGAAATAAACTTGTATGCATTCTAAGTTTTAATGATAAGATACTCCACATTTTAGCTTGATACATTGATTTTAGTGAATAATGCTTAGGTGTTAATCCGACGTTGTTGTTAATGTGTCCCATACAAACGCAAATATAGCCAAGTATACGTAGACTATTTCAACTTATAAAATTAAGCCAAAGTTCAGCAAATTAATCCATATGGACTTGTATTTAAATAAAACAACTTTTGAAAACCCTACGTTACAATGCTTACTTATATTTGTTCGTATAAGCATGTTGTGGACTATTGCACATGCTTTATTTATTTTTATTTATAAAATAAAGTTAATTTGAGACTAGCTCAAAGGATTTATATACGCGCAGGACAAAAGTGGTATATATTTTTGTAATTTAACAATCGCCAAAATATTTAAGTTTTTTCGTTTATGCGAATAATTATTCTCATACAAATTAGAACTTTACTTAATTCAGAGCCATATGAAGAGTAATAAAATACACCAGACTGGTTTATAGACTACACTATCCAGTTCTATCCAAATGCCTTCTCAAAGCTCTACAATATCAATTTCTACACCAAATAAATTTTTAATTAAAATTACCTCAATTAACAAGTTAATATTAGCTCACATTTAATGCTAGTTAGGATAAGTTAATTTAGACTACGGTATGTTTAATTAAATTTTTACATGTACCAAAATATTAGATTTTTATACTTAAATATTTATAAATAAATAAATAAATAAATAAATACATCAAAATATTTTATAAACTAAAAAAGCAACTTATGCATCTTAGTTTTTGAAGAAATGAGATTAAAAAACTTCTACATAAAGTTAAGTTCCTATATTATAAATTTAATTCATTTAATCTTTTTTCTATATACATTTAAGTTTATTTAAACAAGACCTAATTATAAGTGATAACTTTGAATATTAAAACACAAGAATTTCCTTACTAACTCCGACATGTGTTGAATATTGACTACTAGGCGAAACTAAAACGTACAGGTCAACATTTTGGAAAGAAACTATTAATTATTTTTATTGATTTGAAATTAATATTTTTTCAAATAACTTAAAACTTGAATACATCTATAATATAAATTTTTCTTCAAAATTGATTTTCACGCCATAGGCTTTGCTTAATATTTAATATTCAACAAGGTTGATCACATTAAACATGATTCAAGTTATTCTAATATGTAGAATTCTTTACCAATTAACAAGAACAAAGTCAATAACTAATGACGGGCAAACCTAAATTCAACTCAAATGACCTAAGAAACATTAATATTTTTAAATAATCGCGTTATAATGGTTTTAGTTACGTCAACTCTTAATATATTTTAAATAGATTCAAATGTGTTTTTTCTCTCTCCAACTAGAGTTAGGCTACTTCTTTTTTCTTAGTTTTTGAAATTTAAAATTAATTTTTATTTTTGTTTGTATCTAAAAAATTGTTTTTTTATTATTTTTTTGTTTCCGTTCAAAAATCTTATGTCTTACGCCTATACATTATCAAAATGAGTATTTTGTAAGGAAATAAACATGTGATTCAATATCAAATTGAAGTAGGTTTATGCACTATTTAAAATTATCAATCATTTAAGAAAAGTCTATAACGATATTTAGAGCATGGTATTAAAACATACATTTTTAAATTGCATGGACTAAAAGATTTTAATTTTATTTCAGAAGATAAAAAAAATGATTTAAATATGAGAGACTAAATATATATTTAAAATTTTAAATAGTTTTATAATTTTATACTTTTTAAACTCTTAAACAAATACTGATTACAATACTATACAACTTTTTTTTATATTGTGTTATGTTTCTAATGATTTAGGTTGATTTTGAGTCTTCCAATTTAATATTTTTATTTTGACTTTAAATTAATTTACATATTTTATTGTAGTGAAAATAAGTTATACATTTCTACAGCTTAAAACAGTTTCACACTGTTATTTAATTACAAACAATTATGTATGACAAGTTTATTAAGCTTGTACAATACCTAAAATGATTTTAAATTGTTTGAGAATAAAAGTTCTGTTATACTGAAATTACATAAATAGTTATTAAACTCTATATTATGACAACAATTCTATTAAAATTTTTGATAAAAGTAGGTTTTTCAATCACATTGATTATCATTAAAACTAGTAAATATTTTATATCAATCACATCACATGGAAAAAAGTTATAACAGTATTGCATGCATCATTTTTAAAATTTGTGGTGATTTCTGTTTGCATCAATGATCATACTCATATACTCACTAAGCATTTGATGGATTCCCTATTTCCCTTACTACTTTGAACTTGATCAATAGCTATGATTGAGGCTTTCTAGAGTTGCTCCAAAGGTTCTTTGTGTTGTAGCTTTTGCTCTGTAATAACTCCACCATTGCACTCTTCAATCTCTATCATAGATTTGATTTACACACTCTTTGATAAAGGGAAACAAGAAAAAGAGTGCCTAATGCCACCTCATTTTATAGAAGCAATGAGAGAGATTTTTCTACGTTTTCATAATGCAAAGTAGACCAATTGGGTTTTTGTGGGGCCTTAATGCCAATACTCTTAGTGTGTGGAACAAGTGAATCACTGAAATTGGAAGTTGCAATGTGAAGCAAAGGAAAAAGACACAAACCCTTCTGTCCCCCACCCCAAAAGAAAGATTAATACTCACAACAAAAATCTTATTCCATTAAGGAAGGTTGAATGCAAAAATCACACATATGAATCACACCATTCGTTCTTTCTATTAAAGATAAATTCTTTAGAGATTTTATATTCACCATATTTCTCTTAACTTTCTCTAGTGGTGTTTTTGATAAATGAAGAATTAGAAGAGAAAAGTTGATGAAAATAAATGCTAGAACTTACATTAAGTGAAGATAAAATCAATTATTAGGTGTGAACTTTATTTTACAAATTAATTTTGTAAGGTTAAATTATATTTAAAGTTTATTTTTTTAATTCATAAAAATAAATAAAATAATTGAAAAGAAGAATTTTTTTAAATAGTGAAATAACATTTATTGCTTTCCATTTATTTTTATCCGGTTTTTCATTCTTTTCTAGTTAAACAATTTTCAACTTCACTTTATTCTCACATGTTTTCAATCATTTCCCTGGTTTCACCTAACATTTCTTCCCGTGGTAACAAATAGAACTTAATATTCTTTCTTAACCAAGCTAGTAATTTGTTTGGTTAATGAGAAAACTGATAGATGAGATGAGATATGAAAATATGCAGCGACATGTAAGAAAACTAAAGTAAATGTAATTTTAGAAGTATATTTTTCACTCTATTTCTTATTTATATTTATTTACGTGGTTTATGCTTTTATTTTTTTATTAATTAAACATTTTTTTTTACGTCAATTAACATAGTATATGAACATTAAATAATGTAAAAAATACTAGAAAACAGAAAAGAAGGCACTAAATATCGACATATAATTTTAATTTTACTCTGTGAAATACACCCTAAAATTTAATAAATCTTTATTATGAGTCTTCAATTTCTTTAACGTGTTCAAATGATCCAAAGTGATTTACTATCGTATTCATACTGAATTGGTGGTACACCAATATCTCCTTGCATATAATTATTTCATACCAGTAAAAGCAAAAACAGAATCAATCGAAGAAAAAGGGTGGCCTCCAACAGCCCGTTACGTCATCATCATTTTCCCTGTTCATTTTCATGCTTTGATCCTTCATTTTTTTCACCTACTACCACAACATCTTCCTTAACTCTTCCTTCCATCTCCATACTTCATTACACCTTAACTCTTTCTTTCTCTCCCACTTTTCTTTCTTGTTTGTGTCTCAATTGTTGGATTCATATCACAAACATCTTCACCCTACAAGAACATCATCATCCACTGTATATTTAGAATCAGGTTTTAACTAGTCTCTATTTTGTTACTCATTCAACTAGGTTAGAAAACTCTGTTCTAGTTCTGTTTAACCCTTTTCTTGTAATGAAAAAGGTGTTTTGAATTTTGAAAACTCATTCAAGAGTATAGGGAACTTGGATTAAGTACCCTTATTGTAGGATCATTGATGAGATGAACCAAAATATCTATCTGAACTCTGCTTGTGTTAAAGTTCCTTATCCTTGAGTCTTTTTCTGGCAAGTTATAGAACAAGTTTTCAAGTGGTAAGAGCAGGTTAGAATGAATTCATTTGATCAGAGTCATCAAACTACCAGCTTCAGGTATAATCCAAACTCGAACACAATGAATCATGCAGATGATGATGCTGAGTTCTCTGGGATTCTTGATATCTATGTTCATCATGCTAGGAACATACATAATATATGCATCTATGATAATCAGGATGTGTATGCCAAATTCTCTCTTACGTACAACCCTGATGTGACTCTCTCCACTAGAATCATAACTGGAGGAGGAAAAAACCCAATATTCAATGAAAACTTGAGGATGAAGATTACCCAGATGGATGCTGTTCTCAAGTGTGAGATTTGGATGTTTAGCAGGTCAAGAAATCATTTGGAAGACCAGCTTTTGGGATTTGCTTTGGTCCAAATTTCACAAGTTGTTCGTAAAGGAAAGGTGACTGAAGATTATAGCCTTTCCTCCACTGATCTTTTCCATTGTCCTGCTGGAGCTGTCCAATTAACAGTGTCTTTGGACACATATTTTCCAACCAGTTCCACGGTGAGTTCCATATCACAATCAGCTACTAATTCATCCATATCCTCAGAAGTTGTCTTGCTTGATCCAAAAATCTCTGAAGATATTGCAGACCCAGTTGAGTATTCTAGAATTGAATTTCCTGATGTTGGTGTTATGAAGGAGAATCAGAAATTGGTGTCTGAGTACTTCAATTTGGAATCTCATGGTTCTTCTGCTTCAAGGCCTAATTCAGTAGGATTTCTACCTTTTCTCCAACTTGGCGATTCTCCTCAAGGTGATGATTATGAAATGACTGTGACAGCTCCAGATGAGAATCATGAGTCCACTTCACCAAATGAGAGCATTCTGAATTCTGTGTTCCCTAGCTCTACTACTACAAGCTTAAGTGATGATAGAAACTCAGCTGATTCAGTTGAGGACAAGAGTAATTTGAGGGGTGAGTCAACAAATTCTTTCCATGTTTCGGTCACGGTTGAAGGTTATCAGAATTCTGGTGCTAGTCCAGATACCCCAACTTCCAAGAAAGAAAGTGGAGCCAGAAATGATAAGGAATCAAAGTTCCCATCAAACAAGGAGAAGGAGATCAATAGTGAAAGGAATACAGAAGCAGCAAGATTTGGTCAAGTTTTTTCTGCTCCACTGGGGAACATCAATATGGAGGCTGAGCAATCAGCTATGCAACAGCAAATAGTTGACATCTATATGAGAAGCATGCAACAATTCACAGAGTCTTTGGCAAAAATGAAGCTCCCAATGGACCTTGATAAACCTGAGAGTGAAGGCCATTGTGATGTGATTCAAAATCACAACAACAGCAAGTTAGAAATAGATAAGAAAATGGATGGATCACGTGTATTCTATGGTAGCCGAGCGTTTTTCTAGTTATACCTTGATGACAGATAAGTGTGCCCTTTAAGCATGTAATCAGAGATTTGATCTTCAAGACAGTATGGAAGAACATCTATTCGGAGAGCTCAATTCCTGAATAGATTTCACTATCTTAGTAGATTAATTTCTGGTTTTGAGACCCCAAATTCACAGAAGAACTTATATCTTGATGCTACAGCCACATGAATAGTTTTGCCAAAGGAAGACACGAGAGTTTAGTTTATTGTAACATGGGGTACCCCAGTTTTTTTAAATATTTACTATGAGCTAATCCTGTGTTGTTTAAACACTCCTTCACATTCTTCTATTTCAGTGCATCACTGTACCACATAAAAGAGACCTCCGTGACTGTATTTCTTTCTCTGTAATGTATTCATAGGAATGCTTTTGTCAATTTCCTGTGCTAATGAAATCTTGCAGAATCTTGAGATGTGTTGGTTCACTATGTAGTAAAAATTAGCAATTCATTGGCAGTAGTAAATTGTTTAGCTGAAGTGAATTACAAGAAATCGTCTATTGTCTTAACTAATAATGGTTTAGAGTTGAAACTATGTTCATCATTTTATTGCTTCATGCATAATTAACATTTAGAGTGAATTGAAAGGCTTTGATAAGGCTGGAAACATTAGCTCAAAGTGACTTAGTTGAGGCCAGACTGAAATTGTTTTATATGAAGTAAAGTATATGACTGTTTTTTCCCAAAAAGAAAAAATTTACATTAGTGGTTGATATTAATTAGAACTAAAATGACACGCATGCATGATATTCAACATGTCTCAATCTGCTTTCTGTTGAGGCTGGCATCACCATGCTCAAGTCATATATATGGCTACAAAAATCTTACCTGCTTTTTGAAAGTTTTAGAGAGAACTGTTGGGAAGGGTTTGATGCTTTATTTTGCAATGATTGGTATACCTTGTTAGAGAAAACCTTGTTGTAACCCTTAACCAATCTGATAATGGCACCTGTTATTAAACTTTTTTTCAGCAAATTCTAGAATTGAAAAAATGAAGTGTTATTTTATGGACAGCCTCAAATATGGGTCCCAAGTGATTGAGAAATTAGAGCCGAAACTTGCATATTACATTGTAGTTTTGGTGGGTGGTGGTGGAGGCATTTTACGCCAATTTTGTCAACATAATATACAAATCTGAAAGGTATGAAAGAAATGCATCTTAGCAAAGGATGACAAGAAAAAGGAAACAAATATGAGGAATCCCAAGAGTAAGTACAGAAAAGTTTCTGGACAAAGGTATTCTATGACAGAAAAATACCAAAAATAAAATTGAATGGATTTTCTATATATTAAAATTAACCTTCTATGTACAAATTATTATTTTTTAATAGGGAAAGGTATGATGTGTAAAAGTACATCATAAAAGAAGATTTTGAGACCAATACTCATCAAACATATACAATTACACAGTATTTAAAGAACCACATGCTAGTCCTATTCCTAAAGAAATCATAACCTATAAAATTTGGCACATCACTCCACTAAATATAATTTGCTAGTTTATCTTTAAGTGTTTCCTTATCTAAAAATATATCAACAGCCAAACATTAAAGAAGAGAAAATATGCAGTGAGCAACGATTGAGTGATAGTTAAGTTCACTAATGATAGGAACAAACTCAAGGGATAAGAATTTTAGAATTGGGAAGTCTTCAGTTTTAATGGCACTATTCTTTTTTAATAAAGCCAAAAATGACACATCATGTTTAATTATGATCCAATGCAACCAACAAGGATGTTCATATTTTTAAATGTAACATTGTTACATATGAACTAGATATACCATATAACGTGTACAAAGACAACAGAGTTAATGAATGAGAAGGGAAAAAAGTCCTAGGTTCTTATGATAACAACAACTTTGTTGAGATTGCAGATGTAAATCAATCCAAGACCTCCTTCCTTAAAAACTGTGACAATTTTCCTCTTACTGATAACCAAACCAAATAAACTTGTGAATCCAAGTCTCCAAAATTTTTTTATTAAAGTGGTGGGGCAAATATATACTTGCAAGTTGTAGAGAACCATACCTAAGATGATGGAGTTCACCAATAATTGGACTCTTGCCATAATAGATAAGTGTTTTCCTTGCTAGCTAGAAAGAGAGTTTGTTTCTAATGTGATCAACAATATGTCTAGAGTATTGCGAGGAAAAGAGGACTCCATGGTAAAGGAGAGACAAATAACCTTTATGAAAAACCAAAATAGACCATATGCCATTCAAACCAGTTTGGAAGAGGGAACTAGAGTAGAAACATAATTCAATTTTTCTAAAAAATTTGGGAAACAACCTCTGGACATCTTGACCTATAATATCCAAAATCGGTCCAACTGCCATTGAAAGAAAAAAAAAAAAACATTAGATTTAACTTCATTTAAGAAAAGGGATTTTGATAAGGAAAGTAGGATCTAGAAAAGGTAATAATTATTGAGTTTGTTTATTTTCTTATTCAAGAACTCTAGAAAGCATATCACGAAACATAAATGTAATGCAAGAGGATTATATTAGTTTGAAGGTTTACTTCTAAGAGATATGAAAAATGATTAAGCTCAAATCAAGATAAAAAAAAACATGAAGAATAACAAGTAAATGGTGAAAATGAGAAAGTAGGAATGAGTGTTCTACACTTTTTCATATAACAAGTATTTAAATCTCTTTTGCCAACGAGTATTCATACTTCTCTAGGTAATAAGAATTCACACCTCTCTAAGAAATGAGTATTCACACTTATCTAAGCAAACTTAGTCCTAATCTCTTTATGAGATTAAGACTCAACAATAACGAAAAAATCTTTTAATAAAGAGAAAAATAAAAGCTTATAGGGTATACTTCACAAGGTGAAGAAGTTTACAATAGTTAAATACACAACATTCTTTTTGATTGCTCTCAAATAACATATAAAAAATGAACTCGCTCAGGATTTTTTTTTTTGTATTTCTCATAATGAATTTCTTGGTGTGTTCCTCATATATCTTTTATGTCATCCTCTTCATGATATTCAATAGTCTTTATATATATCTTTGAAACAATGATAGTGAATCTTGTATTTTGTCTGAATATCAACTTTTGCTTTGATGAATATCATTAATATATTCTTGATTTATCATCCACTTTAAGTCATTTATTGTTTGAAATTCGAGCATTGAGACTTGATGTAATAATTTATTTCTTCATGAGTCTCTTCTTTTCTTTGTCTTTTCTTCTATCCGACGCTATATATGACAACTTTAACTTTGTTGTAATATTTGTGTTTTTATCATATAATTAAGCCTTTTAAATTCTTTCTTTATATGTCATAAATTTGAACGTTGAGCTCTATTATCTCCATACTTGATTTTTTCATATCTTGTGCGATTTATTCTTGACTACATTCTATTTCTGAGTCTTTGATCCTTTGAAGTTTTGACTATTTCTTTAAAGATTTTTTGTATAATTCTTTCACTGCAGCTTGTCTTCGTCTGCCAGTTTCCTAATAAGGAAATGTTTGATATATCTTTTCTTCTTGAATATTTTCCTCAACAACTCTATAGATGCTTAAATATGAATTATTTTTTATGGTGTATTTTTGAAGTCTTTCAATACTGCAATCCAGTCTGAAAACAATTTGCTCTTGATTGATAATTTGAAATTTTCAATAGAGTACCTGAGTCAATCATATAATTACTTGGATAATATAATCTCTTCAATTCTAAGTCTGTCCATATTGAAGTCAATTAGAATAAAATACAATTATATTAAAAAGTATTTTTAAATTTCATTAAATGTTGATCTACTTGTGATTTCTGTTTATAGAATAAAAATGTATTAATTTATAGTTTTAAAAAGAATTTTAAAAATCATTCGACGAATATAAGAGAGCAATAATAAAATTTAAATATTAAGTTTATAAACTCACTTATGCGAATATGAAGATATTGACCACTTCGTCTGATGCATTATAAGACTGGTTTCGTCTGTCTCGAATATTGACCAAATCATCTACGCTCTTTGGTCTATATGCATTTTCTGATGCTCTTTGGTATGTATGTATTGTCTGGTGCATTCTTCTAGTATGACCAATCACTATAGATCAATTTGTTGTGACCTTGTACTATTGAATCGTCTGTCCAATTTTTCTTGATGATATCGTCCAGTTGATTTTCATCAAGGATAACGTCCAGCCTCAATAGACCTTTGATGTTTTTCGGGCTTGATGAGTTCATCTATCCATTCATCCATGTTTTATAAGACCACAATATTTATTTCATCTTCATTATTTGTCTAGCATGTTATTTGAGCTACTAGTCAAAATTTTCCACTGAGTATAGTGTTTAGACATCATCTAGTACATTTAAGATCAATCAACGGAACCATCCTGGAATGTGTGTTTGGGCCATGTATGTTGACATTATTATTTCGTTTGTTAGTCCTACTTCTTTGTCTTAATGTGTGGTCTGCATGCTTATTAATTTGTTTAAACCATTATACATGTCTTATAGTATTTATTATCATCAAAATTATTATTTAAGGGATTATGTCATATCGTTTAGTGACTTAACAAGGATATCTTCCTTTCTTCTTTGATTTACACGTTTGTAATATTGATAAACCTTTTCCTCAATTTGAGTTTTGACTACGTGTGCAAATCTTAATTGTGACTTTTCAAACCCATTATTGCATAACATAATAGAGTTGGATATTTAGGCAACAACCCATGTACTACCTGCAACCCTACAAGTGCGAGTTTGCATTTTTTTTTATAATTTGTTTAATGTGGGCTTTTTATACTTAATTTGAAAAACTTATAGCTTAAAGGAGCTTTACCCATGGGCTGTATGGCCTACCTATAATTTGCATCATTAAGCGTAATTCAATCTAGAATTTAATCTTTCTTGTTTCTATCGGTTATGCATTGTTTAATGGATTGAGTAAATTGTTATTACGCAAATGGATGCCATACGAACAAGTTTTTTCTAGTGAAGGTTTATACAAGTGTGGGCTTAAATGAATGGACTCATCTGCATATCCAGCTTTACAAGATAGAGTCAAAGTTTGGATGAGGTATGATATCAAAAGGTGTTAACAGAATCCATAAATAAAATCAAATGGAAAATTGGAAGTTGTGATGTTGACCACCCTATTATATAAGAGTTGTTCCCACTCTCTTGAGTTCCCAAATATAATGCATCTTAATAGTTGATATAAAATTCTATTTATAGTTATATTTGACCATCAGTATAGGATAATAAGTAACCGAAAATAAAAGTTTATTTCCAAGCTTTTCCCATAACAAGGTCCTCCAAAAGTGACTAAAACTTTGAATTCTTATTACACACTATGCTTTTAGGAAGTCCATAAAAAAGAACTACCTCCTTCAAGAAGAGATTTACAACATGACAAGCATAATCAACCTTGTGGCATGAGATAAAATGAGTCATTCCAAAAAATATATCCACAACCACGAAAGCTACAAACTAAGAATAAGAAGAAGGTGTATAAAGTCCACAGGGATAAACCTTAGACTTGGCCTTTTTACATGTGATGCACTTTTTGTAAAAAATTTGAACATGTTTTCTCATATGAGGCCAAAAGAAATGTTCATGTGTTATTGCCAAGTTTTATATGCCCTAAAATGTCCCAAGAGTCCTTCTTCATGTGTTTCCTTTATGATTGTATCTCTCAAAGATCCCTTAGGTACATAAATCATTTTATATTTGAAAAGGTATCCATCTTATTGAAAATAGCCTTTATGTGATCCCCTTCGAGAACTCAAGAAAGATATTAGAGAAATCATCGTCTTTTGCATACAACTCTCATATGTGGTCAAAGCCTAAAATTTTGTTGTAAGAGTTTAATCAAGATATATCTTCTTGAGAGGGGATTTTCCACAATATTAAATTTTCCTTACTTATGTGTGATCACATATGAGAATTATTCATTATGCTCTACCTATTTTTCATATCTTGTTAATATTACATTGGCTTTTTAAATATTTAAGAGATTCGTGATCATTATGGATCCCAAACGCCTTTGAAAGAATATAATGTTACGAATGTTGCAAAACTCTAACAAGAGAATAAAACTTTTTATCATAGATAGACTAGTTAATGAGAATACCCTTCAACTTTTCACTAAAATAAGCTATGAGATATTCTTCTTAATACCAATGCCTATACTAAAAACATCACATTTTATCTCAAAACACTATGGAGTTAAGTAATGCTAATATGAAGGCATCGATCAAGTGTTTTGACATGCATTTTATTGACCATTTTGAGAAACATTGCATATTTCTTTATAATTCTGATCAAGAGAGAGGAAATTATGCTAAAACCTTTCACAAGTTTTCTATAGAAACTAGTCAATATGTGAAAATTCCTTACCTTACTAATATTTGTAGGATTTGGTCAATCTCTAATTGCCTTCAACTTTTCCTAATCAACTTGAAATCCTTTGAAGCTAACAACAAACCCTAAGAATATTATATGGTCAATCACAAAAATGCATTTATCTTTATTAACAAACAATGTTTCCTTACTAGTGTTTCAAGAACACTCCTTATATAATGCACATGCTCATCCATAATCAAGCTATATGTCAAAATATCATCAAAATATACAACAACAAAATTACATATGAAAGGGTAAAATACATTATGCAATAGTCTTATGTGTTTGATACATTGGTCAAGGAAAAAGACATGACTAACCATTCATATAATCTAAGCTTTATTTTAAAAGTAGTTTTCATTCATCTCCTTTGTTTATCCTTATTTGATTATATCAAGCAAATCATGAAGTCTTGAAATTGGGTGTTTATATTTGATTGTTATATTGTTGATGGAATGATAATCCGTTAACATATGCTAACTACCATTCATTTTGAGGACAAAAATAATTGTGACTCATCCTATCTTGCACAATCTCTTTTCAATTAGTCCTTCTACTTATTTTTGAATTCATTTTGATTCTTTTGGGTGAGTTTGATAATATTTGGCAAAGAAGAATTAGGAATAAAGTCAATTCAATATTTTTATTCCTATTAAAGGTGATAACCCCTTATGAAGATCTGGGAAAACATCCTCAAATTATTCTAAGACAACATTTAGGATTCGAAAACTACTAAAAAAGTTAGAAGAAAAACAAGGGGAAGAAAACTTAAAAATTTAGATAGGTTATAAATATTTTTTTTTGCCAGCAATACATTTTTAACTTTTTGGGATGACCAAATAGTTCTTTTTCTTTCTTTCCTTCTTAAATGTTGGATTTTCTCTTTTCTATTATTCTCTTTAGATCTTATTAACCTATTTAGGAAATAAAGGTCATAATGTCACCTCTCTTTAAATTCAAAATTAAATTTATTAGTAAGATGGTCATGATTTTTTTTGTCATATTGTCAAGGTTTACTAAAAAGATATGTTGCTTTGATAGACATATCATATAAGACATCACTTTTATATTTTCAATGGAGAAATCAATGATAATTTGTTTATTAAATATAACTTTTGCATTCTTAATTATCCATTGCACCTTATATGGTTTTAGTATGACGAATAATAGTTAAACTAAAGTAACAAGCAAACTATAGAAGGGAAGTCGAATAGTAGTTTAATTTATTACATTCTAATTTTCTAGTTGAAATTGTTTTAAAATAAATTTAAAGTATAAAAATATTTTATATTACAACCAAATTCTTGTATCAATCTTGCTTCCACTTCAATTGCATTTAGTTTTTATATCCTAAAGAAGTTTTAGAATAATTCCAATAAATGAGATTTTTTTGGAAAAGATTTGAAAACCAATTCCCCCTTCATCTTGATTTAATAAAGCGATTCACTTTTTTTAACAATTTGTCTCAAAAGCTGGTTTTTGGAATTTTCTCAAAAAAAGATCTTAATTTTTTTTAATGACTTTGAAAATCAAATTTCTTTTAGGAAGTTCTAATATCAACAGACCTTCAATGTTTTGTGATGAAAATTGTCCTTTCTAGAAAATAAGAATGCAAATATATTCTTAGAATCAATTTTTAGAGAGATATGGTGTGATGTGATAAATGGACCATATATTCCTATGCATATCATTAACAATACTCCTATGCATATCATTAACAATACGTAGGTCGAGAAAGATTTTGACTCTTGGACTAACGAGGAAAATAAAAAAGTTCAATACAATGTTAGAACAAAACATACCATAGCTTATGCACTCAACTTGGAGAAGTTCTTCAAAGATTCAAAGTTTAAGAATACAAAAGAAATGTTGGAAACATTGGAGAAAGATCACCAAAACATTAAAGAAAGCAACAACAACAAGAAGGATCTCAACACATGTTTGTTGATGTTTGCTCTCAAGAAAGCAAGGTAGTTAGTTCTAACTATAATATTCAATTAAATATGATGAGCTTCATGATTATTTTGAAGAATTGCATGAAGAAGCAAATAGACTTACTTGTTTAAACAAAAAGTTCAAGATGGATTATAAATGGTTAGAAAATAGACTGAAATAATTAGAAGAGGAGAATGAAAATCTAAATTATGATTTTGAAAATTTGGAAATCATTGACAAAAAACTTCTCTTGTAATTGTAATTTAACCTTGCAAGTTGAAATTTCTAAAGATTGCAAGAACTTTATAAACAAAGTTGAAGATCTTGAGAAAACTCTTGCAAAGTTTATAATGGAAAATCTAACCTCTGAACACCCTTGTTAATTCCCAAAAGTGTGTAATGGATAGAACTAGAATTAGAAGAACTTTATAAACAAAGTTGAAGATCTTGAGAAAACTCTTGCAAAGTTTATAATGGAAAATCTAACCTCTGAACACCCTTGTTAATTCCCAAAAGTGTGTAATGGATAGAACTAGAATTAGATATTCGTTTTCAATGAAACAAAAATCTTTCAAAAATTTGTTCACTTTAAAAATCCATCAAGTACACTTTTTTTTTTGTTTTTTTTATTAATTAAAGAATGGTCATACATCAAATTCTTCTTATTTTAAAAAATTTGGTGTTCTAACTGGAAAACATTCTTGGTAGCCCAAAAGTAACATCAATACTATTGAAATGAAAGGATTAAAACACAAATGGGTACCTAGTTGAATTCTCTATTTTGCAAGAGAGAAGCAATATGAAAATTGAAATCAAGAAGCTCCTGCAAAATTTTCAAGTGAAATTGTTTCTTAATATATTGTTTAAATAGTTGAATGAATTGTTGAATGTTCAAAGATTGTAGATAAGATTGATAATATACATGAACATGCTAAATCTGTTGTTTAATCATATTTCCAGTGCAGATTAATCTGTTACTTTACTGTTTAATTGATTGTTTATTTTTTGTTTATTGCTATAGTTTAATCAATCATCTTATGCAATAATAAGTTATAATGAGTACATTATTTCTTGTGTTTGTCTGTTTTAACTGATTATTTGTTTTCCTAATTGATTATCTATTCTTTTTTGTTTTTGTATCCTTTTGTTTTAATTGATTACGAATGAATATAATCTATTATGCAAGATTGCTTTATGTGCCATCTTGAAATAATACTTATCTGATTCTTTATTTTTTATGGTGTTTTCTGAAGATAATAACTGACCTGTAAATAAACTTTCCTATGTAAATTTTGAGAATTGGATTATTGCACATATGTTGTCATTTTCTAGCTATATAAATCAAATAACAATCCATATCTTACTGGTTGATGAAAAAAATAAGGTATTGAAATTCTTTGTACTGAGGGTGGTCAAACTTTTTTCTATCTAAAGAACAAGAAACACTGTCAAAAAGAAACATACAATTAATGTTGTATAAAATTCTATCAGAAACATATCAAAAAGGCTCTTACCAACGCTGTCACGAAGACTAGATGTAACCATATCATTGAATTCAATCCAATTTTGAAACACAATTCAAGAAGCTAGAGTGAACATTATGAAAGTCCTTTCAAAGGTCTCTTCTTTTGATATCATTAGTAGCTCTATAAAGACTAGCTATATATAAAGTGCAATTATTATCAATGATATAGAAGACCATTTGACCATAAATAGATTACATAAATTTGTAATAAATTTTTGACAAATCCACTAGATGTTAGGAATCTTATTAACATCAAAGTTTATAAGCAAAAAATAAATATTTACATACTTAAAAAAAAAGCTAAGAAACTTGTCATGGGATATACCTGAGGTTCCACAATCATAATGGAAAGAGGTTTGTCTTTTTTTACTGGATAAAAGGATAATATTTTTTATTGGAAAGACCTCGAGAACTGCTGAAAAGATATGCATATAAAAGACTAGAATTTAGATCCCTCTTTGGCATTACAGACCTTAGCCTCTAAGGGTTTTTTTTAAAGTTTATGACTTTTTTTTTTTTTCCTTTTTGAGTGATTTGAAAATCTTGTTAGAGCACGGACTCCCACTTTAGAGGCATTAAGAGAATATTTAATTTTGTCTTCCTCGGCTATATTGCTCCCAAATTTAGAGATTATATGAAAGTTATGATTAGCATATCATTCAATTTGATGGAAGAAAAGACAATATTATCGGGTAAAGAAGTTTTAGCATTCTTATCTGAAATTGGAGTTGGAATCAAAAGAATAATATGAGTCACAGATAACTAGAAGAGGTTCATCCCATATTAAACCAGAAATTTTGGAACTATCTTAACATAAAAAATTTCTATCAAGAAATGAGTATCATATGAGAATTAGTTAGAACTTTAATACATATTAATGTTATTCATACAAGAAATTAAAAAAAAAAATATAAGTTTTGGAATCTTATCATTATTCATAAAAAATTACAGAACTATAAATTTTGGAATCTTATCATTATTTAAAGTCCATTGTTTTAGTGTGTGGTAGGAGTAATATAATAGGACTGTTATCTATAACACTTCATCACCTTGTGTTTCTTTTGTTGTTGTTGAGTGAGAAGTTATGTATCACCATGCTTGATTAAATGAATCTGTTTCTAAAAAATTCGTTTAATTAGTTAATATATTTTCTTAATTAAATTATTTTTTGTTCATTTAATTTATTCTTGTGAGAGAATAGTAAGGTCTCGAAAAAAAATAAGATTTTACTATAAGAGATATTAAATGAGTATTTATTAAGATCTTTCTGGAGATTGTGAAGTGTGGGTTTAAGAAGTGTTGGTGGTGGAATTGAATTTTCATAGAAGGAGAGATTGTAATGTGGTAAAAAATAAATAATGTAAACCATAAAGAATGATAGAAAAATATAAAATATGTCAAATGAGTATTTACACCAAGTCTTTATTAAGATAGAAACTGAAGCATGTATATGAATTTCTTTAATTAATCAGTATCTTTTTTTTTTCTTTCTATTTTGGAGTTAATATATTTTTCTTTCATTTGTTTTGTGGCTTTGAAAGGAGGGAAAGAGACTATAACAATTATCTTCTTTTATATTTACAAATCCCTACTATTATATTATCTAAATCAATTTATCATTTTTGTTCTTTTTTTCATTTCATTAAATCTTTGAGTCATACCTCATTTATTATGGATCATATTTTTATCACTAAAAAAAGTAGCTATTTACTATGCTGTTAAAATATTTTTTTAATTTGATCTACATAAAGAAGTTAAAAATAAGACAATAAATATTAAAAAGAGTGTAATAAAAGTATATTGAAACTATTTGCTGAAAATATATGTTAGAGACTATTATTAGAACACTCAAAACAAATATATTAAAATATATTAAGGATAACAAAAAAACTATATTAAAATATAAAAATTATAACAATAAAAGTTAAAAGTTAACTGAAATAGTTTATAATTTATAAAACGCGTTGAATTATTTTACCAAATACTTTTATATTGGTCAAAATAATTTATGAATTAGTTAAATAAATTAAGGAATAATTTATTCTTTTTCTTTAATTTTTTCTAACTCTAAATAGCATACATTAATATCTTATTGTTTCAGAAAGTTATATGATCTAGGAATGCCAATATGATTCTATTGCTATATTTTACGCCCCTATCCCCACAGTTGTTTTTAATTTTTTTTTTCTGTTGTTTTTGAAAGACACTTACAGCATAATGTAGTTCCTGTGTTATTAATTAAATATTTAGTAAAAAATAAAACTAAATAATTAAAAAATATTAATATTATATTACACTTAGAATGACATTTAAATAGAAACAAAATATTTTAACAAATCTGACAAATTAAAAGAAATAAAAATCTAAATACGAGAGTTAATATCAAACCTTTTCTTGAGATTTGACATATTCAGCATCATTCAACCATGAAAGTCTGCCTCTGAGGTGTCTACATATTAACTCATAGTATTAAATATTTTTGTGATTTAACGAATCATAAAGTTTGAAACTAATTTAGTTCCCACAAAGGGAAAATGTATACTGGAATTTGTGAAGATTCCCTACATAGTTTCACGTTTTCGCGTTATCTTTAAAACAAAATTAAGCTCTAAATCCTAAATATATATATATATATATATATATATATATATATATATATATATATATATATATATATATATATATATATATATATATATATTGTTTTATAATCTTAATTTATCTTACTAATGGATTTGACCAATACAATACAACCCAATCAGATACATATACATGAATATCATCTATTGTTTAAATATGTCTAGTATTCATCTTCCTTTTAATAATTTATATACTTTTAATAATTTATACACACATCCAAATTGATGGTCTACAATGAGTTTCAGAGAGTATGAATTCAGTTATTAACTTTCCATTACCTGATATCTTAGTCTATGTGACTTAGATTAGTAAAGTTTGATGATCTCTGTAAAGTATAAATAAAAATACTTAATACATTCAACAAGCACAACTCATACATTATCCAAATGTATGGCCTAAATTTAATCATTTACATTAGCATATCTTATTCAATCCACAAATCAAAACATGCAATAATACATAACACACCAAGACAACAATTATTTACTAATTAAGCACTCAATATTCATTGTTTCCGAGTTTAGATAACATAAAATCAGTCATTTTATTAAACTATACAAAATTTCATTTTTACCAATCTTGCAAAAGAACATTGCAAATCGAAACCACACCTATATCACATTCAAGTATTCTAGCTCAGTATACTATAAAAAGATTTTAAGACTAACTTTCCTTATCTGGAGATTTGTCTTCAAGTAGTTTTCAAAATAGTTTGCAGTACCCAAAAGTTCTAAGAATTTAGAATAGGTTACTAAAACAGAACTGAATTTCGAGATGATTCTAATTAAGTTGAGAGTTAATTGTTCTTGCATAATCTTAAAAAAAAAGTAGAAAAAGTAAGGATTCTTAAGATAAACAAAAACTTATTTTGATTAAAATTATAATCAATTGTGAAATGCAATAAAATTTTAAAATTGATAATTTTTTTAAATAAGAATATGGATAAATGGAAGAGAAATTTTTGAAAACCAAAAAGAAAGAAGAAGACTACATGTATCGGTTCATTCCTTTTTTTTTATATTATTCTTTTAAAAGCAGTTAACAATAATGTTTCGTCTATATATATATATTATTTCTTATGAATTTAAAGTGACTAATATTATATATTTAATAAATCATATAATATTTATTGAAATTAACATAAGAAAAATAAGTCATGAGCTAAAACTCAAGAATATACATATAGAGAAATATATATATATATAAATATATATATATATATATATATATATATATATATATATATATATATATATATATATATAAACTAATTAGTGGATGCATAATTTGATACATAAATAAATTATGAATTTAATCCTATATCAATTATTAATTAAAACATTATACCACAACATTAGTTGTCGATTAATTAAGAATAAATATCTCTAATTATTATAATATTATAAATTTTTAAAAATCAATTTAATTTAATTATTTTTTTATCGTGATTTAAAGAGTTGTAACGTATAATTCTTTAGATTGTTTTTACATAAATATGAATATACACTTATAAATGTTATATTGCATTTTTTTTTAATGAAAACCGATTCTGCATTATTATAGATAATACCTTTTAAGTTTTTATGTAGATTTTATAATTAATATAAATCCAACAACAACCTTATATATAAATATGATAATCTTCATAATAAACTTTATTATCTCAGTTATAAATATAATTAACATAAAAAGTAATAATTCTTACTAATGTCAAAATACATGTTACAACCTTTTTTTTTTATAAATATTACACTACGAACATAAAAAAAATAAGACTTGTGATAAGATTTATTGCACTAACCAATATAAATCATAATTTTTACGTGGATCTTGATAATAACCTGTATAAAAAATATTTTTTTATTTTTATTTTACTGATTTTCCTTCTTACATAACAATACAAGAAATATGAGTACAATAATCATCACTATCCAAACATATATGTTCCTTTTTAATTAAATGCTATTATCTATATTACACAAATCATACAAATATTATTATTCTTAATTTAACTAAAATTAAAAAAATATTAAAATAAACAAAGAAAAACTAACAATATAAACATTCGTAGAATAATAAATATTGTACAATGAGATAAAAAAAATCAATATTTAAAAAAAAAAATTAACAATCTTCTAGTACACTAGTCGTATTAACTATCAAAATTGAAAAATAAAACAATTTATTTATTTGATTCAAATTTTATATTAATTTAAAATATTTAATTTGTATGTTTAATTTAAATGATTATTTAATAAAAAAGAATCGAGCTTCATATATATATATATATATATATATATATATATATATATATATTTATATTTATAATATAGTTCTAACTTCACTATATGTACCTCCACCCTAACCAAACGTCCCTAACCAAACGTAGACTAATAAAAAATTACGTTTAACGCATGATTTCTGAAATTAACAATTTCTTGAGTTCTTTTTGTTAAAACTGAAATTATTTACAAACTCATTTAATAAAGATTTATATTAAATGTTATATTCTTTATTCCAAAATAAATTATAACTACAAACATGTCAATAGTTCGAAGATTACTCAATTTAGTCGTAGAGTAAATAGATATTTGATATCAATAACGTGATTAAAATACAAAGTGACACTTAAGATTTTTTTTACAAAAATTTAAAAAGAAATACAAACTTAATGAGCAAAAAAATCTTATCTAATTATGTGAAAAAACAAGTGTTAAAACATATTTTTTAAATAAAAATAATAATAAATGCATGTTCTTAGAATTAAACTTTGATTTTAATCAGAAAACAATAGTAAAAATATTGAACTAATTGTGTTTAATTTTTGTTTTAAATATATATTTTTTCCTTTAGTTTCTTCATATACTTGATGGTCTCTATCTATCATCCATTTATTTGTTTTTATCATTGATATGATTAATTAATATGATTCAATTTTCAACTACACAATATATATGCTCACCTTATCATCTATAATAGAAAAATTGTAAATGATTTTAAAAGAATCACACAAAAGTTTATGTAACTCAAGATAAATTACAGTCTTATTTTAGTTGTGACAACTTTCCTGGTGTTTGTTTGTCACATCTACCATTATCCCTGAATGCCCTCTAAGATTACTTGGTGGATACCTTTTCTCTTCTTATTTTTCTTTTGGCCCTTTTGATGAAGCTGGTATTTTTGAGTATGACTTGCTATTTGAGTTGAAGATTTTGATGGAAGAAACCGTCTTGAAATGTCTTTCCAATCTCTCTTATCACAATTTTTAAGTCTAATAAGAAATAACCTGTGGTAAAATAGTTCAAGCATAAATTCATTAAAATTCATATTAAATGTAATATTATCATGATATACAAAATTCATAATATAGAATTAGGGAACCCAAAATATTAGAATTTAATTGAAATATACAATTGTTCATTTTTTGTCGAGCGCTTGTACCGTTTGCGATGTGACTTCAATACGGGAGGTATTAAGTGATTTGAGTAGCTAGACATTTGAACCCAATGAAGTTGAACATATTTAGATAAAGTGATGTTTGATAGTATGATAGAACCATCAGTAGCAGGAAAAATAGTGGGGCGGCTAAGGAGTGTAGTTATTGTAAGAAAAAACATGAGGGTAAAGAGGTTGAATGATAAGGGGGAACAAAAAGTTGACTGGTAGGAAAAGCGTGACCATAAAAAAATATGAGGGGAAAGAAGATGAGTGTTAGAGGTAGGAAACTCTAGGACGAGACCTTGATCATCGAGAGGAACAAAGTTATCAATTGTCTCTCATAAGATCTCTGAATATTGTTATTGAATGTCACTTGATAAGTTGAAACATTAGGACAAATATTCTAAGTGGTAGGAGTAAGAAATTCAAAAGCAAAACCCTGATCATCAAGAAAGTTCTCAAATGTCTCTTCATAAGTTCTTTGAATGTTGTTATTGAATGAAGGTGAAATATTAGGACAAATAGTCTAAGTGGTAAGAGTGGAAAATTGAGAAAAAAGACCACTAGTGTAAATAGTCTGAGTGATAACAGTGATAAATTGAGAAAAAAAGACCTTCATCACCAACAAAAACAACATCCTCAATTTGATCATTCTTTTCAAATGATGTTTCTTGATAAAATAGAACATGATGTATGGTCCACAACACATACCTAAAAAGAAGTTAAAAATTAAAATCGTCAATTTAATTATACAAAATATTTAATTAAATATCATAATTTTTCTTATTAATTAATATTTTTAAAAATAATATTCAACGGTGAAGTAAATTTATAAAATTTATTTTTTCACAAGATTATTTATGGGAAGAAAGTGATAATCTCTTTTTTTTTTCTCGTTGAATATTCAAATATTACTTTATTAAATCATTTAACTCGAGAAATAATAAAAAGTCACAATATATAATTAAAGAAATTACTTTCCAGATTAATAACCTTTAGTATCATGAAAATGTTTTAGTTATTTAAGAATTTAAAAGTATTATAATATCTTAACAACTTTTATAATATCTAATAATTATTCGTATTATTATTTTATTTCAAACTTTTATTTATTTTTATTTTGATTATTTAAATATAATATTTTATTATTAAAAAAGGTTATCAAATTTTTATCTCAATTAACAATTCAACATGACAAAAAAATTAACTTTATTTGCATGAGCAATGTTGTAGAAAAAACTAATTTAAGAAACGCACTTAACCGTGTAATATTACTGTTTAATATACTAATTAAACAAAAAGAAAATTAACATTTCATTGAAATATAATCATTCAGCTTACAACTTTATTAAATCATCTAACTCGAGAATAATAAAAAGCTATGATAAAAATATCATGTTATTCTTTAATTTCAAATATATATGTATATACATAAATACTTTGTAATAATTTATAATAAAAACCGTAATTTTCTTGATGGAAGATATTTAAACATCAATTACATTAGATTTAATAATTTTCTCTATTCATTATTATAATAATATTTTAAATTTTGTTATATTTCTTTTAAATTGAGTAAATATAGTTTTTTTTTTCATATTGATTAACATATTATTATATATATTTTGTGTGGATAGTCATTATTATTAATTAAAAAATTATATTGAATAACCAAATTAAAAAAAAAGTTTAAAATATTGAAATAAAATTAAAGCAGAAAAAATTATTATATAAAAAGATATTAAAATCCAAAATAAAGAGGAGAATTTAGTGAAAAAAACTCATTAGTAGAAATTATGGACAAGTCATTATTGACTTCTACATCATCAAGTAAGTTTGCATTTAGAAAGTTCTTCAAATTGTTTCAATAATGTGAGTTTATTAAAGGTGATATCTCATCCATATCATGAAGAGACATAGGAGAGTTTGTTATTAGTCATTACACATTATTCTTCTATCATTCAAGATTACTCAATATTATTTTTCTTTCTCTTATTTATATTTTCATCTCACATACTTCTATTTATAAGAGAGTAATAAATAGGCTGCAGGACTGTTTCAAGATCCAAACAAGTAAAACAATTACTTTAAATTTCAAGGTCTCAAATGCCACACAAAATTTAATATTAATAAATTATTATAAAATAAAAAATATTTAATTTTAAAGTTATACCTGAAAATAATTTTAATTAAAAGTTTAAAATATTTTAACTGACTTTAAGTTTATATAGGTATTATAAATATTCTTTAGTGACTTTAAATTTATATGGATACTATAAATATTATTTAATGAATAATATTTTTCAAACTTTTTTCTAATAAATTAATAAATTTTTTTTCAAAAACAATTAAACAACCAATAAATCTTAAATATTATTTTTTTTTAATTTTCTCTCTCTTTTTGTTATGCCATTATATTGACATCATTTATTTATATGTTTTTTTTCATTGTCTGACTCTTTTACTTATCTTCTTACTCTTCCACTTATCTCCTTCCTTTATTTGACTGCTTTAGTTAGCTCCTTCCATTATCTGACTTCTTCAGTTATCTCATTTCTTTATCTGACTTCTCCTCTTATCTCCTTCTCCTTCCTTTCTAAGACTATTTCATTATTCTTGCATATTATTATTTTAATTTGAGTGTTTGATTGTCACTAGGTCATTATCCAATTCTAAATTTCTTTTATCATTATATATTGTGTATTTATGAATGTTTCTCTATGTGAGACTTAGAACGATAGATTGAGAAATTAGAGTTTGTGTTCGCTTTTGATCTCCTTGAGTGAATCAATATTAGTTAAAAATAATATCATGAATTGATTTCAAAATCATTTTATTTTTTCATATTGTTTAAATAATTTCAAAATAATTTGTGTAGATTTAAGGTAGAGCATTACAAATTTAGAATTTATAAATTATATTTAAAGACTTACTAAAGGATAAGACTGAAAAATAGAAGGAGAGACTTGAGACTTCACAAGTTCATTATTTTGGTAATCGGATTTTATCTTTCCAACTTAATCTCATTTTATATAGTTATAATTTATATTTAGTTATATATTATAGTTTTAATTTTATATAAAAATGTATAAATATTTCAACTATAATATATGAATCAGGTTATCAAAACTTAAAAAAAAATAGGAAGAGTTGAGCTTTTTGTTAAAAACTACTACAGACGGTTAAAGCGTGGATTCCTATTCTTTTATATTGAGCATTTTTTTCTTTTTTTTGTTAAAAACTACTAGAAAGAGTACCATGTAAGGATTTGTGTTTTTCTATAATAAATAAGTGTTTCTTTTTAATTTAATTGAGAGTTAAATATAATATATGCTAAGCAAAAGTTTGTTAAGTGAGAATAAATAAAATCAGTTTGTTTTTCATGTGTTAGAATGAGCCAAAAATAATTGGAATAAGAAAAAAAGAGGGTGTTAATAGCATTTCAAAATGATGAGTGTAGAAAATAGAACCTCTTTATTGAGAATCAGTTTTAAGATGTACGCATGGAAGTCATTTGTAGAAGGGTAAGAAAATTCAAGTTGGGAATTTGAGTTTAATTTTTTAGAGTATTCTATAATTAGGGTTTCATCTTTAAAGTAATTGAAGAGTTTTTCTAATATTTTGACTCATCGTCTCTTTCCAGTACTATTAAGGTAAAAAAAAAAAAAAAAAAATTTTTTTTTTTTT
>Ga0209489_104021_pt1 | contig 27725 bp, 11 predicted proteins | sample SiratrowhiteBW_FD_187527 | JGI IMG/M metagenome (GOLD analysis project Ga0209489, IMG submission 187527) | Root nodule microbial communities of legume samples collected from California, USA - Siratro white BW (SPAdes) (version 2) | ecosystem: Host-associated > Plants > Roots > Nodule | place... | reverse complement strand
AAAAAAAAAATAAAAAAAAAAAAAAAAAAAAAAAAAAAAAAAAAAGAGGCTTCTTCGACCAACATTGGGAAGAAGAAAAAAAAAAGCATTATTAAAATACTTCAAATTAGGAGAAAAATTGAAGGGGTGTTCCAGAATTGTAAAACAAATAAAGGGTCATGATAAAGAGAAAAACATGTTGAGCAACAGATTACAAGATTAATTAATGGTAAAGAAGAGAACAGAGTTAAAGTTGTTACCTGGGATAAGAAGAAGAGTGAGGTGGAGGAGGTAATGCTCCTAGAAGAACCTCTACCATGTCTTTGTCTATTCACTAGTTGTCTTGTCCACAGTTGCCCCATTCTGAAGTTTCTTTCTAGAGTCCTTGGTTTGGTTTCTATGACAAAAGATCCTCTTGAAACATCCTCCTCCAAGGTCCCATGATTGAAACTGGGCCTGCCTCACATTTCATTTTTGTTGAACTGGGCCTTCAAGGCCAAATCTAAAAAAACTCTACAACCTAATTATTAGATTTGGGAAAATTAAAAAAGTATAGAACTACAGAAAGAACCTATGGAGGTGCAGGAAGAAACCCTCTTACGCAATTTGAAACTCGAAGTGCAAAAATGAAAACTTACTCAATTTATTTTCAGAAGGGTAGATTTGAAATTTCGAAATTTGTACGGTGCAGCTTAAAAGTATGAGGTTGCAGAATGCAGTACCAGCTTATTACTCTTTCAAAGCTAACTAACAGTTGGTACTTAACTATGACTTCATCCTAACACCTTTCTTCTAATGAATATATATATATATATATATATATATATTAAAAAAAGTGTTACATGTAAACTTTTTAATACATTCCCTTCAATAAATACTTTCGTGAAATTTATTTTAAAAAATAATTAATGTTTTTTTTTTTGTTAAAGTTAAAGTAGGCCAACACAATTTTATTACTTTTAACAAAATTTAGATAACAATAAAAAAGTGTGTTAGAAAAGGTGTATTACAAAATATTTTTCTTGGATTGCCAACAAGTGAAGTTTAGATGAGATATATAAAAATGAAATAATTTGGTACATTTTTATGAGTTTTTTTGGTACTATATACCAATTATAATTGAAGGTTTATAGTAATTTATGTATAAATATGTATTATTGCACAAACAATCAAGATTAAGCTATAAGAATAATATCAACGGTACCTCAAAAAACTATATGTAAGTTTATCTTAATTTATAAACAAAACTATATTATTTTCTGTTCTCGTTTATTTGTTCGTATTATATAAAAATTATCTGAACACTATCTTAATATTTACAAGTTAGTAAACGTCTGGAACGAGTGATGAACAATCAGCATGCATTTTTTATTTCAATTAGAAAAGAAGTTAGAAAGCATTTGTCTAGATTTTTTCTAATAACAGTTAGTTGAAATATAAGGACAAGTTTTGTTTTAAGTTTTTTGTACTAATGATAATATATACTAATTTGGACGTATTCATTTGATTAGACAAAATTATCATCAGTTTTATTATTTTTAATATCATGATAATTGTTTGATTGCTCTTATACAATTTTTTTTTTATTGGGTAAGTATGACTCGACTCCAAGGGTTGGGTTGAAAGTTGATTTAGATTTAAAAATAGGTTTAGTATATTCTTTAGAATGAATTCAAACTTTCTTTTGGTTTTTTCTCAATCAATTTTATTTTAATATTCTCCTAAAATGTAGTTCTTTGAATATATATTTATATTAATACAGTAAAGAACATTTGTTAAAAGATAGCTTAAACTAAGTTTTATATTCTTTTTGTTTTACAGTTTAATTACGGATAATTGATATATTGGAATGAGATTCATTCTACTATTATTTTGGGATTGAAATTCAAGCTTAAATTAAATGGTGGAATTAACACAAGTAAGTTTATTTGTAGGGTGAGGTTGTAGAAGATGGGAATTAATGAGTGATATCTAATTTATGATAAGTGAAATTGTTGCAGTTCATAATCTTGTTGTTCATTTTTGGTTATATAAAGAAATAACAGGCACAATTTCAATCTCTATCAAACCAACGAGACCAAAACCAAAAAGTTAGTGGGAAAATTAATGCTAAAGCCATATTTATAGAGAACATGTGAAACAATTGAAGAAAACATGGGAAAAAATTGGTTAGATCTGGCCATTTTAATTAGGTTACAGACAACCTTTAAACATAAAAAAAACCTCTAAAAAATGTGGTTTTGCTTTGTTCTGTCTACCATAAAGTTACTCCAATGCATGAATTCCATAAACTGTATAGTTTCCTTTCATAGTTAATAGCATCTGATATTTCATTAACACCCAAAGATCCTGTAAAAAAAATAAAAAATAACAACAAGGTTTATTTATTTATTGATATGCAGTTATTTATAAGTAAGAAAAAAAGGAATTCATAAGTAAGAAGGATACATTTTTTATTTTATTTTATTGATATGCAGTTCACAGTTTCATTTAAAAATCATATTTTGTAGTTATTACGATAAAGTAAAGAAATTGTTTATATGTACGGCCATAAAATATTTTTGTATACTACTTTTTAATATAGTAAAAATCCAAAAATGTATCTTCTTACTTTGTTTCAATTCTTTAATATTTAAAAAGTACGTGCACACAGATACATATATATAAATAAATAAATGAGTAACATAAAATTCATCATGTCTAATCAATAATACTTCAAAATTTTAACTTTAAATATTCAAAAAATTTAATATCAATTTAAGAAAAATATCATTAATTTAATTTTACAAGAAGTAGTCTTAATTTATTCTACAAACAAACTAATTACTCAATTCAAAATTTTTAATTTACAACAGAAAATTTAAGTACAAGTCTCAAAGTTATATAAACCATATAAATATTTTTAAATATATTTCTTAAGTATAGATCAATATTACTATAAATTTTTATTTTTGATTAAAAATAAATTACTACCACACATTTTTTTAATAAAATAATTAGTATCTTAAAAATATTTCTACTTTCCTTGAATAGTTCAATACTTCCAACAAGTTGGTCAAGCGAATCCAATCTTAAAAAATAAACAACAAAATAAGTTTTTTTTTTTTTTTCTTTCACGAGAATCATAGCTATTTACAAAGAGATAATGAATGATTGAATAAGTAGGAAAAGTTTTCAAGAATTTATAAGATATATTTTGGTGATATATAAATGTATAGAAACAGCTATTCACTATTCAAAATTTTCTGAACAAATTAAATGTGGAAGATTAACATGATTTGTACAAAGATTATACCGAAAGTATTTCACGTAGAATACACGCATGATCGAAATTTAGGATTGCAAAACCCACTTTCAAATCAAACTTTACCAAACTTCCACCGTCAAACAACACAAAAATCAATCAGCAAAGAACACCATCATCACTCAATTACACGTCATGCAATTACCACAATAAATGCAAGTCGTGTGATTTTCACTTTCTTTCTCTTTCTCAACACGTGTGTTCATGTTCGTGTTCTTCTTCTACTACCCATCAACATCTATAGTAAACCTACATTGAAGTAACTTCACACCTTCATATGTGAGTGAGTTCAGTTTATATCATTATTAATAAACATTATCAACCACAGTTCTCATAGTTACGTGCAAGTTAGCGTAATTTAACTAAAAGAATATATCAAATGTTGGATATGTATTAAAAAATGTTAGTGGAATTATATTGGCAGTGGTTAGCGGTGGTTACATACTACTATACTACTATGAGTTTGGTGTGAGCCTTTCCATTTATTTCATTATCCGAAACCCATGATCAATGTAACTAACAAAATAAATTCATATTAAAAAGTATAAAATATTGTTATAGATACATAGGTTGGTGGATTTAATTAATCAATAAAACTTGATGTATGTGTGGACCACGTTAGAAAATGTAGCATTCCTAGGTGAAGTCTAGGGTTAGTGATGGATTTAGGTTGGATTAGGGTAACATTTTTTGGAATGATCAAGATTCCATAATTAATTAAATAATAGGTTTTAGATCTGATGATGAGAAAGTGAAATTGATTTCCTCAAACTTATCTCGTACAAAGGTTTTCTCTGTAGTTGCGGAAATAAAAAAAAAAAACATTGTGAACTTCCTCGGACCACACCATATAGATATAGAGCATTCAAATTTTTCTATTTTTTTTAAATGATTTTTATCTATTTTAATTTTATAGGAATGTTTTAAATTTCGATCATGCATTTTAATGGCAGAGAAAAGTTAAGAAGGTGCAGGTTTGTAGCAGCCTTTTTCCTTTATCAAATTGTTTTAACTTTTAGTTCAGTAGATTCAGATCCACCAATCACATTATTATTGTGCTATTTGTCACTCATCATATACCACCAAATTAATGTTCTACTCTATCCACTTCCACTAATAATAATAATAATCTCAATTACCATTTGAAAATTCCCATTTACCAAGTAATTTTACATTTAGAATTTCTAATTGACTTTACCAAAACTAATTCAGAAGCGCGTTTAATTTCAAATACGTGTCCAACATGCTAAATATTTGTGAGTTATTGAAATGCTAAATATTAAATATTTTCTATTTCAGTAAATAGTTTATTAAATATTAGCGTGTTTAACAGGCTACATATTAATGTTTACTTTGTTTGGTAGATATTTGTGTTTAAGTTTATCACAATTATTGAATGGTAGTAAATATTTTCAAACTAAACTACATTTAATTAAATTTCAACTTTGAAAGATAAATTTTTTACCAAAAAAGTTCAATACATGTTTTGAATTGTTTGTTAAAGAAAGTGATCATTCACTAAAGTTGAATGACATGTAATCATTTTCTTCTGGCCTTCAATTCAAACTAATACTAGAATGCTAATAATTATAATGATGAAGAAAAGTATAAGAAAATAAAATTATTTCCTACCTTTTCAGTCATGAAGGTCGTTAATATTATTATTATTATTATTATTATTTAAAGTATAAGGATTGAAAAAGAAATAAAGCCACGTGGCCTTATTATCATGTGCCCTCTCCACAGCAGATAACTCCTCTCGCGCTTTTCTTTTCTTGTACTATGCTAGAACACCACACACTCCAGAAGATGCTCCAAATCACAAACATAGATATACACATAACATAGTTGTTCCATTTTCTTATACGACAAACCATAACAAAACCAGACATAAATTTCACATAAAAGTAATTGATGTGATAAAAAGAAGTAAGTAACTCGTCATTTTAGCTTTTAAAAATGTAACACACAATGTCCTAAAAAAAAAATAGTCTCTAAAATTGTTGGTCCTTTTTTACTAATTATTGAAAATTGATAAAAAATAACAAATTTTAATGGGTCTAACTCTCAAATTTTGTGTGTTTGAAAACTGGAATGATGGTTTAGATTTTTGAAAAACATTTTGATTAAAAAAAATTATTTGTGTGAAAAATAGTATAAATTACGTGAAGTGTTTTGCTCTTATCACTCTCACCCTCCATACTAAAGGTAAGGCATCCCTACGCAGAAACCAAGAAGGCGGCAATAGGGAGCGTTTGGGAAAGCGAAGTGAAAAATACCGGTCAACTGTCCCCTATATCAAACAGTGGGACCAGAACCCAAACAAGACCAAACGCACCCCAACAACAAGAACATCATCAACAAAACAAAGAAGAAGATAATAGGTATTAAGTGGTATCTGTTATGTGAAAGATCATTCACCATGCTCCATGATGGCCAAGATCATTCACCAAACCACTAGAAAGATGTCTCAGCTCTGCCGCAAATTCGTTCAGGTCGACGTCCGGTGGGGTGTCTTCAAAAGGGTATCTTTCGTTGGCCACTTTTTTCGTTTCATTTGGAATAGAATTCTCGTTTGCTCCGTCGCCGGACGGTCACCCCACTACCGGAAATTACCCCTCCGGGACCAATCTTCTTCGCCGCTCGACACCGACTCCGACGCCTTCCTCTCTGCCACCACTTGCGGCTATGACTCCGATTCCGATTTGGTGAACCTCAAGATCAGCTTGTTGGGTGATTGCCATATTGGAAAAACTACTTTTGTGGTAAGCTTGTTTATAACTTCATTCAAAATATGATATGATTCAGAGATAATTATGTTTCTTAAATGTCTGATATGTTATACATGAATTAGAATTTGGCTTGAACACCAAATAGATTAGAATTTATTTGATATGATTTTGAAGTTATTTGTGGTTAGACTTTTGCGTACATAGTGATTTGGTAGCAGTGTTTTATTTGAAAGGGTCTAACTAGCTTGTGATTATTATGTGAATTTCTATTACCAGATCAAGTATGTAGGGAATGAACAAGAAAAGATGAGTCTACAGATGGAAGGATTGAATCTAATGGACAAAACTTTGTCTGTTGAAGGAGCACGTATTTCGTTTAGAATATGGGATGTTGCAGGTGCTTTGCTTAAACTTTACCTTTCTTTTCTTTTATTTCTCTGCACTGTGTACTTTTACATTTGCTTTTCTAATTTTTGTTCTTTTTAGTTTTCTGGTTGTGTTTTTGTTAATTGATTATGGATGGTAAAGTATTGTTATGTGGCGTGTGTAGGTGATAAAAGGTCCCTGGATCAAATTCCCATGGCTTGTAAAGATGCAGTTGCAATTTTGATTATGTTCGATCTCACCAGTCGTTGCACACTAAATAGGTAGGCTGAGAGATGTTATCTGTATGATGAGTTCGGTGTGGGGCTTTTAGAAAAGTAACTGACAGAAATAATGATTCTTTGCGTTTTTGTTACTTTGCAATGTTCGTGCAGTGTTGTTGGATGGTATAGCGAGGCAAGAAAGTGGAATCAGGTACCATAATTTAATTTTGCAGGGCAGATATAGTAGTACTACTTGAATTCAATTTATTTCTTAGAGTGATTGCCACTTTTTCAATTAAAGTGTAGTTTCCAAAGGCTTTTTGCATGGAAACTCTTTTTAGACAAACGAGACAAGTTTTGAAGTAGTGCATATGGGTACAGTATCTGCATTATTATATTGATCATGCTTTAGTGTAACTGCATATGGTAAGAGTCATTGATTTTTGCATCAACACTAAACAGAAGACATCAAAATGGCTATATATCCTGTTTTAGGTGATAATGCCAAAAATTTTGTGACATTTTTATGTGATTTTGTTGATTTTGCAGAGTGCAATCCCAATTCTAATAGGAACCAAGTTTGATGATTTTGTTAGACTTCCCCCAGATGTGCAATGGACAATTGTAACACAGGTAAATGAAGAATAATTACCTGTTTTGGTGATTTTCCACTATTGATGTATCCTTGATTGACTCAGAAACAGAGAAAAATTCTTGCAATAAATGCTAGTTTTATTTGAAACCTCAGCATTGGGACCTACATGCTGATTAAAGTCTGATCAGTGATGTTCAAATTCCATTACTTTCCTTTATTGGCACAAATTCCAAGTTATCTCTTTAAATAAATTCTTACTTTCTATATCATTCCATGACTTTTCAAATTTAACTTGTTAAGACAAACTGATGCAGGCAAGGGCATATGCAAAGGCAATGAAGGCAACCCTTTTCTTTTCAAGTGCAACTCACAACATAAATGTGAACAAAATTTTCAAGTTCATCATGGCCAAGCTCTTTAACTTGCCATGGACAGTGGAAAGAAATCTGAGAGTTGGAGAACCCATAATTGACTTCTGAATTTTTCTTTATATAGTGATTTATGTGTACATAGCAGGGCAAAGGAGAATAAAAAAAATAGAATGAGAAAGAAAACAAGTCAAGCTTTTCTTATTGACTAGGAATGTCTCAGCATTCAGCACCTAGGTACCTGAAAATTCCATGTTTCAACAGGCCATTTTGACTACAAATTGTAGAGTGATAACGTGAGATGTTGTGACTCGGTTTTCCTGTCTAGCTTACCCTGTTGTGGCTGAGGTCAAAGCCCACAGGCATTCATATTCTTCCACCTGTACTCATCAAGAAAGACAAGTTCTATTTCTGCATAATTTTTGTATCATATATTTTCATTTTTCTAATGCTAGAAATATACGTGTTTAGAGAATTTTGGTAGCGATGCTAAAAAGTTATTTTAATAATTTTTAATAATTTATGGGTAGGTATAAATTTTATCTTAAGAACATTTTGTAATTGTAAGATTAAGATAAATTTAAAGTTTATTTTTTATAATAATATCTGAATGGATTTTGGAAAAATGAGTTAAATTTAAAATTTAGTTTTTAAAATAACATATAGATCTATCGAGTCATTCACGAGTTATTATTGGACTATTAAAAGATTTTATATATAAATTTCTTAAGATAACATATCGATTCACTTGTTATCGACTTATTATTAATTTATTTTTATTTTACACAAAAAAAATTTTATCAACTTATTATTAATTTATTTTTATTTTACACAAAAACGTTTAAAAGATTTTATACACACGTTAAAGAAAGAAGTTTATCAAAATAACATCACTTATTATCGAACTATTATTAATCTATTTTTATTATACACAAAAAAATTTAAAAGATTCTATACACATGTTAAAGAAAAAAGTTTATCCAGTTATTATTAGTCTATTTTCATTTTATTTAAAAAATTTAAAAAATTTTATACACATGTCAAAGAAAGAAGTTGTGAAAAATCTCACGTATTTAAATAATATTTATTTGAGATAATATTTATTTAAAGAATAATATATGTTAAATATGAGAAAATGTTAGAAAGAGATTATTGTTTATATTTCAAAAATATGAGTTACACTGTATTTCACCGCACTGTTTGAGAGCTTATGCTCATTAAAATGAAAAATAAAAATTTCTCAAATAAATAAAAATAAAGACACATTAAAAGGAGAAGTAAATTTAAAGCGAAAGAATTAAAGTTTTTAAAATTTATGTCAGAATACTTTTTCATGAAAAAGCTGTAACAAATAAATAAAAATAAAACATTAAAAGGAGAAGTAAATTTAAAGCGAAAGAATTAAAGTTTTTAAAATTTTTGCCAGAATACTTTTTTCATGAAAAAGCTGTAACAATTACAATCGTTGCTCTAACAAGAAAAAGGCAGATCTTTTAAATAAAAAACTTTATTCAATTATCATATGATCAAGTCAAAAACGTTGACAATGTTATTGTAATTCTAATGACTCAAGCTTTTATATAATACACAACTTTGTTAAACAAGATGATACACACTACTCACGTATTTGAGAATGATTTACCAAAAGATGTGAAAATGATGTAAAAATTTGAATTTTTGAGAAGAATTTAAGAAATGAGTTTTATAATGGAAACTTTTCAGTTATCATATTAAAGTATTTAATATTTTTTTAACTTTAATTAAGTTGTATTTATGATAGAGGAAATATAATATTTAATGTATTTAATATTTTTTTAACTTTAATTAAGTTGTATTTATGATAAAGGAAAGATAATATAGATATAAACTCATACTTAATGATTTTAAAGTGAATTAATTTAGACGGGTAAATTCAATAAGAATTAAACTAAGAATGAGTAGATTTAATTCATTTAACTTTTTTTAAATAAGAAAAAAAAATTGTGTTCCAACTTGACTTGTTAAGGGTTGGTGGATTAAATTTATGTATACTGGACCACAATTAAGGTAGAATAACTTGATTAAATAAAAGTCAAAACCTATTTTAGTAAATATTAATCATAATTAATAAATAATATTACGAATATAATAAATAAAAATTAAAGTTTTAACTTATATAATTAAAAAATAAATTAATTAATTTATACACTAACTTTTTTATCATAAAACAAACTATAATCAAACTGACAATCAAAACGATAAATATTAAATGTTTTTAATATGATAATTGAAAAGTTTCCAACGTTAACACTCTTAGATATTAAACTAAGAAAAAAATAATTATAGTAAAAAATACGAAAAAAATTATAAAAAGTTATTGGTGATAAATTATGAGTTAACTTACTCTCAACCTAATTCGAATCTAAATCTGTTTGATGCGTAAGTTAAATTTTATTTGTCTTACTTTGAAAAAAGTTATATTTTTCGAACTTAATCTAAATGAAAATTGAACAAGATGACCTCACAGATGTAAACCTATTTTCATACCTCTATACATATACATTTCAGCATGATTATATTATTTTTTTTATTGCTCAGTCCAATCAGAAATTTTATGTTTAAGATCTTAATTTTAAACTATAAAGCGTGCAAAATTTGAATATACAGAAAATCACTTTTGGTGTTATCTTCAACTTCACTTTTTTATGTTGTTTCTTTACGAAAACACTTATTATTATTTGAATCAAAAAGTTGCATAAAATCATTTAGAAGTTTCTTGGTTACAATTAGCTTATCACGGAAGAGAAGGCTATAGTAAAATCATACAATATATGAAGTCTTATTTTATTTTTTAATGAGTCATAAATGAAAGTATAACTTGCTCCACGACATGGACATACTCAACTGAGAAAAAAATTGTAAGCTTGAACTTGTGTTAATCAAAAGTTGATATAAATTGAATGTTTTTAAATAAAATCAATACACTATCCATATGAATCTAATAAAATTTACGAAATCTAAAAGAATGAATACATATAGATAATGTCTCAATCGTCTTATATAATTACAACATACAAGTTTTCATTTTTTTTGAATAAAAAGACCATGAAATTGTGATATAATACATTTATAACACATATTTTTAAATGTTCAAAATTAATTCTTTTGTTTTATTTAGAATGTGAAATATAAAGAGACTAAAAATCAATATGTGAAAGAATTATGAAGTTTATATGGAATAATATTATTATTGATAAGGTAGGTATTATTGATGTAAATACTTTTAAATAGTACTTCTTAACTAACATATAGTTATACGTAAGTCTCTTGAAGTACGTTTAACTCGTAAAAGATTTTTTGCATATTGACGAGAATGAGATGTCACGATCCTACCAGAATCATCCCTCAACAAGATTATACTGATACTCTTCAAGGCATATCCCCTAATGATCAAATATTCGAGTAGAAGATTCTCATTCCCGAGTCCTGTGTAGCCATCAATCTTCACCTCTTCAAGACTTGATCTCAGGCATTCACAATCTCCCAGAAAGTCAGACCAAAATCGCGTGAGGTTAAAATAAAAAGGTTCTTCATAGTCCTTCAACATTTACAAAAAAAAATTAGTAGCCCAAAATATAGATATGTCAAAGCAAATTCAAAGTCTAACACATACATACAAGAAAAAAGAATTCAATGTATAATAAATTTATACTTACATATAGGTCATTTTTGGAACAAATTTGGATGGTAAGACACCCTAACGTAGGGCAACTATTGAGGAAGAATGTGATTCCTATAAACTCGTCCTCATGCAAGGATGCATTCAAGATCAAATGTTGTATACACATGTCATCTTCCATTCGAAGTTGTTCAGGTCCACCGGCAATAACCTTAGCATATAAAACATTTTAGATATATACATAAATGGAGGACTAGTTATCACCTCTATAATTATACAATAAGTATATAATACTATATTCATTAACAAAATAATTTTGAGAGAGAAATATACCTGAAGCACATAACTACATACAGTCAAAATGTTAGCAATAGAGAGATTATGCACCAGATTGTATAAAGGATAACCATGTCCGTCAGATGAATCTTCAATAGCAAAGTCAAGATCCACCTCTTCAATTTCTGGCAAATCTATTTCTATGTTGTTGAATTTCATCCACCCAAAGTACATAAAAATTTTGAGATTCGATGCATTGACATTAAAAACATCAAATTCAAAACGACAATGGTCAATGACAAGCACTTTTAGAGTCATGGTTTCTGCTTGTCCGAGTTTGAACTTTTCTAGGCTCCAACACCTTTTTAAACTTAAACTCTCAAGCATTCGACAATTTGAAAGCAAAGTCTTGATAGCAGTGAGACTCACTTTCATCCAACCCAGAGAAACTTCTTTGAGTACATGAAAGTTATGCACTTCAGTCTCAATAAAACTACATGAATATAACTTTAAATACTCAAGATTAGTATATGCATAAACCTGTTCTGGCAATTCAAAGGGTGCCTCATAATCTCCAAAATAGACATCATGATCCTCCCAATCCAAATTTACAAAGTCAAGTGTCAATTCTTTCACCTTACGGTGTGTAGCAAAATCAACACATTGATCAATAATCCCAACCACGTATGCTAAATGTATTGATATCTTCAAAGAAAATTGGTCTAACTCAGTTACTTTGTGGTTTTCAATCCAATTTTGGATGAATTCAATAAAAGTCTTTCTTTGAATTTCTCTTATCTCAAAAGATTGGTCAGGTTTAACAAAAAAAAGTTCATTAAACTCTACATTTTTTGTAAACTTGGCTGCCTCGAACCAATTTTAAAAAAGGACAGAATTTTTCATCGCTTCCTTGAAGGGAAGGAGTGAAATGATGACTATAAGCAACTCGAATGGCAACAAACTAAACAAATCTCTCATGACTAACTATATAATAAGATGACTGAAAATTAAGATTTGAAGGAGAAAGTTATGAAGGTGATTCTTTTTGCATGTATATCAATAGAATTGTAAGGTATATATAAGAAAAAATGTCACATAGTACTATAAGAAGAAAATGCTCTGATTTGTCTTGCTCCAATCAAATATTGATTCTGATTTGTAAATATAATTTTATTTTATATTTTTTTAATATTTATAAATATTATTATATAATAATAAAAATGACACATCAAGTCAACTAAGGTGGACACTTTATGTAAATTCTAGTGTAAAAAATATATAGGTTTCTTTTTTTTCTTTAAGTATGGAAAAGTAATATTTTTTCTTTAATTTTTAAAAAAAAATACTTGTAAGATTTTTTCTCTTTTATCTTATTTAGGTATAAAATAGTCAAATATTAATAATAAATGTGGACATAATAAGAGAGCAGTCTTGAGCTTTTAAAATCTTTTATATTAATTTATTAATGAGTTTCTTTATTAAATCTTGAAGAAAAAAAACTATTATTAAAGAGATTTTAGCTAGCACACCAAATTTGTGAGTAGTGATCATTTCATAGAAAAACATTGAATTTTCAAATACAACTAAACAACTTTTTTATGTTTCATTATGTTTTCTCTCTATTATCATAAGTAATTTTTTCATTCATATTAATTAAATTAAGGAAATAATTATAAAAAAAAAGTTATATTTTTAAAAATTTAAAAATAACAGATAAACAAATTTGATTTTGTTAAAAGAGAGGGACAGTTAAAAAATAAAAAAAACTAATATTATTTTAATTTAAAGAAGTAACTCATATGTAAATGTGAGAAAAAAATAATCATGAAATCAATTTTATCTTTCCTCATTAATGAATTACATTAATATTAATGGGTTTAAAATGAATGCAATTCTTTTTTCAAGTCCTATTACATTAATAATCATCAATTTAAATGAGTGTAATTGTTTTTCAAGTTCCATCATTAATTATTTTATTAATTACTAGTTATATAACGAATGTAACGGTGTATGTTCAAGTTCGATAACGCGGTTGTAGTGTTTGGTTCTAGAAAGAGAAAAGAAAGGATAAAAACAGAAAATAAATAAATTGGAAAAAAAGGTAAAAAATAAATTTTAATATCTAGTGTTATAGAATATTAGACATGGGTGTGAAATATAGAGAAAATATTTTAAAATTTTTTTAAATTGATTTAATAATAAAATAAAGAGAGATAAAGAAATGAATGAAATATATGAGAAAAAATAAAATGAGTTTCACCAATTTTTTTCTCTTTTATATTTTTTATAGAACCAATATTATTTCACTTTCTCCTTTTTATTGATTGTTCGAAGTGGAGGAAGGAAAAGTGAAAAAGTAGGAATAAAAGAAAGAAAGAAACCTAATAAATAATATTTTTTATTGAATGGAAAAAGAGCATAAAGAAAAATAAAATTATGTATTATTATTATTATTAAAAATAAAAAACCTACAATATTTTAACTACCAAAATAGATTAAAGAGGATAAACCTAATTAGTTGATTATCAATTTTCATATATGTATTAAGGTAATACCCATTATAGTTCTTAATTTCCTGTTAATGGATCTCATTGTTATATCATTTTGAAAACTTTTGTTACATTGCACGAGTTTTACAATATTCTACTTTTATATTGATTGGTGGAATAAAAGTTAATAGGGCTAATTAAAGTTTAAACTTTTTACAAATTTAGATATTATTAATTTAGTTATTAGTAAAAAAAAATTATTTTACCCAACGTCTAAAATCTTTATATTTTCATTTGTCGTCACTTTGTGATGTAACTTGAACAATAAAAAAATTTAAAATTTTGAAATCTTCTTTTTTCTTTGTAAAAAATAACATTTCATTTTATAAACTTAATATTAAATAGAAATTAAATCAACTATAAGAAAACAAACAACAATATTTAATAAAAATAACTAGGTTCAAAAACAATAATTTTTTATTGTCTAATTTATAATGTTCTATTTAAAATTATAAAATTAAACAGTCACATCACTTAATTAATTACAAAAATTTAATTAAAAAATATATAAATTTTTTCTACTTAAGAAAATAAATTTATTTAATATAATTTTAATTAAAAATACTCAAATTTATCTTTAAAACTTAATTGTATCATCTTTTTATTTTACATGCGAAATACATGCTGATAAAAAAAATACGTAAAAAGACACAAGTAATAACAATACAAAATAATAATTACGTTACCTTAATTGATAATAAAATTAAAAAAAAATAAAAATATAAAAATTTTATATGCTCAATATAATATTATAATTAATAAGAACTTAATTAAAAATATCAAAATTTATCAGAAATTTGACCTTAATTAAATTAAGTTAATTTTGTAAGAAATAATTATATGTTATTCTTATTATTAGAGTCTTATTTAATAACTTTAAAGATGTAAATCTTAAAATACTATCCGAATCATATGGATTATGGTGAAATGAAAATTTTCTAGGTCCACTTTGAAAACAGTTTATCTGTTTTGTTTTTAAATTTATTGAATGAGACCCATGTGAACATTAAGGTTTTTTTTATATAAGAAAATAACACATTTTATAAGAGAGCTTTATAAAATTTAAAATCTTAAACTTATCAGTTAATTTATTAAACTAGACCCATGGGAACGTTACTGCTATTTTACGTTTTTTAAAACGGCACATTGACTAAGGGATTAGAAATAAATTTTCATGTCTTAGGAATTAATATATTTATCTGTAATCAATTACTGATTACAGTTGCCGTTTAATTCCAATTTTCAAATGAACTGAACCTGTAAATTTATTAAGTATATTATCTTCTTTTACGTTAATAGCATTTTTAATTATTTAATAATTTTAATTATGCAGAGTAATAAATATTATTTTTTTAAATATTATTATAGTGTTTGCAGTTCATCTATAGAAATATTTTTAATATGCATTTATTAAAAGTATTAAGCGTTGTATTGAAAGTAAATGTTAATGAAAATGTCTCAACACCTGTTGATAAATTAAAAAATATTTTTGTACTGGGACATGCAAATTTATCATTTTATTTTGGTTAAGTTTCTTAAGACTGGTTAATGAGACCTAAAACAATCGCCATCAATTTTTTCTGTCAACAATTATATCCTTCTCTTATTAGAATGTATACTTTTGTTAAAAACCACTTTATCAAATCAAATCATTGAAATTACTAATAAATTATTTTATATAGCTTAATAAACAACTTTATATAATCAAATAATAAATTATTATTTTATATTCTATAATTAAAATAGAAAAAATAGTAAATAAATGTATCATTTAATTTTAACTATTTTTGATAAAAATATAACCATACACCAAAAGTTCGAAAAACAAGTGTGGTTATATATTATAATTTTTTTATGTTTACTCTAATAAAAAAAGTCACATAGTAGAGTTGATAATAATAAAAAATGAAAAGGGGAAATTTAGATATAAAATTCTTTCAATAACTAAGTTATTCACTTAAATATATTGGTGAAGATAATAATATAGATAAATTAACATATTTCCGTGTATTAAATTATGAGTGGTTGAGAATACAATTCAATAAGGCAAAAAGTTTATTCAAAAATAAATTATTGAGATAATTATAATTCACTCATTATATTAAATAAACAGGTAACAAATTTGTAAATAAAACAAAACCTATTATGTTAATTAAATTTTTAACTCATAGCAATTATTAATATCTTATTATTTAAATATAAAGCTTATAAATAAAAAAATTCATTATTCAAATTATTATGAACATTTCCTTTCTACTTTCTTTATCTTCTCTCCAAATTTTTAAAGAATTTTGTTCATTTTTTTTAATTAAAGTCATGAAAATTAGGAGCCTTTTTTGAACAAAGATAAAACTTGGTTAGTCCAAGATCACAATGGAATGTTCAAATAATTTATTAAAATATTCTGTGTAGATGTTTAGCTTTTTCGTATGGTAGAAAAGATTTGAAATTTTTGTCTAAATAAGTTTCGTAAGGGAAATTTTTATGATTTTTGTAATGATAATATGAAGATGACTTTATTACAATGATTTGGATTTCTATAAAAGAATTTTATTTTTATTTGGAAATGTAAAAATCTTTAAAATGGAGTATAATGTCATTAAGTTTTTGGTTAATAGAGATTTTCAATGACATTGTTGACATATTAAGATGGGTAAACAAACTTTTGTATGTTAAGTTCTAAAGATTTTTAAAATGGATTTTGAATATGATTTTAAATGAGAATGGTTATTTTTCTTGTAATTATTGTAAAGTGATTTAGATCTATGATAGTGCAAGTTGTAATTAAATGAATTAAAGTCATTTTGACCTTTTGAGTTGTTTAAAAGTTATAAATTTTTTATATTGATTTTAAGAAAAAAATTTTAAACAAGTTGATTAAGTGGTGTGAAGTGAATTTTTTCATATTTTTGCTTAAACGAAAATATAACATAAAATCAATATTTACTTTCGATTTTATCTTTTGTTCAACCAATAATTTTTGCTTAATGACAAAATTTACGCTCAAGCTTAATTTTTTTTATTTATAGTTTTAGTTTATTTGAATGTCAATACTAATTATATATATTTAGGTGATGAGTTTCATATAATTAATAATAAACATACTTACTTTTAGGGAAGGAATATTATGTTGAAATACTTTTAAAGTAGGTTGTAAGAGATTATTATCACATAAATTGCAATATGAAGAAAAAAAAACGGTAACTAGTAAGTCATAAGAATTTACATATAAATGTTTAGTTTTGTTCGATATAAGTTAGTAATAATAATAATATGAAATATACAAATAAAGTATAAAAGTATAATTCACTACAAGGGATTTTAAAAAATAAAGTCAAATATATGTGATATTAATATATATAATATTAATGTATGTGATTTATAAGATGAGAGATGATCAATTGACTCAATATTATCACTTGATTTGGAAATATATTTAATCAATTCACGGAATATATATCTTTAATAATGTATGAATGAAATTTAAATAATATATATAAATTATAAAATTTTAAATATATGATTTAATATATAGATATATGTCACATTTTAAAATATTAGTGTATCTTGTTTTAAGTATTTATTTCGTATATTATATAAGATTGAAGGTCTTATCTAGTTGATATAGGATTTCCAACAATCTTGTTACGATAAGTTCTCATACTATATTAAAAGTGTATTTTAAGTCTAATTTAACCTACAAAACCAACTTATAAAGTAAAGTTTACACCTACTTATAAGATATAATGAAAGACTTTATCTCTAATAACAATAAATAAATATATATTTTCTAAACTATTTTATTATCCAGATTTTTATTTATCTTATTAATGGTACTGTAATGATAAAAAATCTTGTTCAAATTAAAATAAAGTTTTATTTAACGTCTTAACTTCTCTTAGTCATTCTTATTCCCTTTTTCTTTTTTTTTTCTTACTTTTATTCTTTTGGTTCTCCACCACCATTATTCCATCGTAGCTAAACCATAACATACCTTTATCGCGAAGATGCCATCATGAAATCATCAGAAGATCAGTGTAAGACTCTTGTCGCAAGTTCGCTATACCACCACTTCACCATTCCGCTTATCACCTCAACTCCACTCGAACTATGTCAGAAAGAAAAAAAAATAATAATAAAACAATAAGATATTTTCTAAAAAATTTCCAACTTTCTATATTGATTACTTTCATAATCATTATATAAAATAAAATTTATTATATCGACTCATTAATCAACCTTTCTAATAATTTAACTTGTCCATACTCTACATATTGCTACAATGCCCATGATTTGAGACTTGAGAAAGATAAATGAGGGTTATATCTCGGAATATACAAAAAGATATAATTTTCAAAAGAAAAATAACAAGAATGATACATTTATCAGATATAAATCGCTAAATAATCAATCAGAAAGATGGAAACAAGTAAAAGGATTAATATAAGAACAATATAAGCTACAAACCCATTTCCTTTAATCAAGGTTTAGAGTTAATTATTGATATACACTGCGAAATGTCAAAAAAAGTCTTAGCAAGACATTGAGCATGATAAAATAAGACAGAGACGTGTATTTCATACAAAACTCGCACTTTACAGAACAACATTTTCTGCATATTTTTTCTCATTACATAATATTATCTTTCTTTCTCTCTTAACTATTGAATTTGTAGGATAAATAACATTTAAAGTAGCACTTACACATACACTTTCTCACAGATGATATTCATTAACAGATTGATATCTCTAAGTTTCTTGATGCCCTTGGAACTGTCAACAGAAATTCTGCCTTTTCACGGCAATGAAACTCCACAGTCCTACCGAAACCATCCTTCAACATGTTTATGCTAATCTTTTTCAACACAACTCCGCTATTGATGAAATGCTTTAGCACAAAAATCTCATTCTCAGTTCCTCTGAAGCCTTTAATCTCGACCACTTCAAGACTTGAGATTAAGCATTCGTGAATTCCCACTTTCTTAGCCCAGAATTGCATGTTGTCAATCTCAAACGGTGCTTCATAATCCTCCAATACATACAAAAAAAATTAGTCATCTTTTTTGAAAGAAAGAACCACACGTATATATGTGGCATATATAGCACATGCAAATTCCATGCACGTAATTTATACTCACAAAAAGATCTTTTTGTGAACATAGTTGAATGGTGAGACACTCTAACATAGGGCAACTCTTGAGGAAGAATGCAATTCCTATAAACTCATTCTGGTGCAAAGCTGTCTTCATGATCAAATGCCTTACAAGCATATCACTTTTCATACGTAGATGTTCAGATCCACTTGGAATAACCTTAGCACATCACACACAAAACCTTAATCTAGATATATCATTCCGTAATTCCATATTTCAATTCTGATAACAACTATAACAAGTGAATTTTGAAAGAAATATATATATATACACACACATATATATACCTGAAGCACAAAACTACATACAGTTAAAACCCTAGCAGTAGAGACACCTTCCACCAGATTGTAAAGAAGTTGACCATGTCCTTCGAATCCATATTCAAGAGAGAAGTCAAGTTCTGCCTCTTCCATTAAGGGGGTGTTGATTTCTATGGTGAGAAAGTTCATCAAGCCACAGAACTTGAAAACTTTGAGATTTGGTGCATTGACTTTGAAATGAGCAAATTCAAAACGGCACTTATCCAGAACCAGCTTTCTTAGTCCTGCATGTTCTTCTTCCCCTAGGTTGAAACTGTTGGAGCTCCAGCATTTTTTGAAACACAAACTCTCGAGCCTTTCACAGTTCGAAAGCAAAGCCTTGATCGCAGTGAACCTCACTTCCATCCAACCCAGAGAGATGTCTTTGAGTGCATGAAAGTTAATCATTTCAGCCTCGAGAAAGCTACACGAATACAATTTCAAAGACTGGAGACTGTAATTGTGCTTGTAAAACTGCGCTGGAAAATCAAACTTGGCCTCGTAATCATCAAAATAAACATTGTTTTCGTTCCGGTTGAGGTCAGCGAAGTCAAGTTCCAACTCTTTCACCTTACGTTGTGTGGCAAAAGCAATGCATCCATGAATAACCTCGGTAACCTTTTCTGGCATTGGTAGCCTTAGAGAGAACTTGTTCAACTCTCTTCCTTTGTGGTTTTCAATCCAAAACTTCACGAATTCAAGAAAAGCTCTTCTCTGGGATTCTCTTGTTTCAACATGTTGACTTGCTTCAACAAAAAAGAGTTCATTGAACTCTAGGTTTGGCGTGAACTTGCATATGTTCAACCATTGTTTTGAAAGCACAGAAGTTCTCACTGCTTCCTTGAAGGGGAGGAATGAAACTATGGTCAAAAGCAATTCAAATGGGAACGCATTGAAGCAGTTCAAGCTCGCTTCCATGGCCAATATGATTGAAATAATTAAGGTGTGGATGAGAGGGAAATGTAAATAAGAATGCATGCAATGAGTTCAACTACTTATTTGTTTTTATCTTTTTTCAGTAAATTTTATACACCTATTAATGTTTTTGAAGTTACTTCATGGGTGTCATTGGAAATAAATTTTAAGAAATAGTTGTAATTAATTATTTTACAGTTGTTGTCTTGATTCCAATTTTTTAAATGAAACTAATAGTTGTTGTATACGTTGCACTAAGTAACTTACCAATTCCTTCATAACATATATCTTACTTTTTGGTATATAATAAAGAAAGAGAGAGAGGGACTGAGAAAAAAATATAAAAGAAGAGAGAGCAATTAATAAATGTAATAAATGATTTAATAAAAGATGAAGAGAAATTAAGAAAGATAAATTGTGTGCATAATAATAATAACTCTGCCATTTTTGGGTGGAAATTGTTGGCTGAAATTCTGAATTTTTAAAATAATTAGTAGTAACTAAATTTTCTTTTTCGGGGGTGCCAATTAGTGTAGGATAATATTTCAAGATTAATTAACCTTGGGAGTATCGATTTTTTTAAGATTTAAATTTTTATATATTATTTATGTAAAAATATATATAAATCATTCCAGATTATGTATTGCGGAATTTTTTATTTAAAAAGTCTACTTTGATGTTAAAATTAAAATTTTAATAAAGTGATAAAAGTTGCTTGCTGAATATGTGTGTAGGTGTCAATTTTGCATCTAATTATAAATAATAACATTGTTAGGTAATTAATTTTTCTCTCTAGAATGATTAATAATGTAATGAAATTATTAAATTTTTTAATGGTAATTAATTATATTTGTTGATTTATTAATTATTTTCAAATTATATTTATTCTTTTAAATATTAATAATTTTCATTTATTATGACTAAATTATTAATTAAATTTGATTATGCTTTAATTATTTTATTGATTATATTATTATTATTTATTATATAAAAATTAATATTAATAAAATATTAATAATAATTAATTATTTAAAAGTAATTAATAATCTATTATATATGTTTATCGTAATGAATTATATACGTTTTTATACATATACTTACACAGTTTTTAATCGATTATATACGAGTTTCTTTTCAAATCTCAACACATGTGAAGAAGTTTGACATCATTTCTATGTTTTTTTAGGAATTTTCATGTTTATTATATATATATATATATATATATATATATAACAACAGTTCAAAATAGAAAGATTGTTACAATTTCTTAAAATAGGCAAATGCTTACTGCACCTCATCATTTAGTTCCGCATCCATTGCTAACAAGAAAAAGACAGAATTACTCCTCTAGAATGCAAAATAATAATTTTGAAAAGTCCTTTAAAATGCATTTTCTTACTTTAGGAATGTCCTTTCCGAATGAAATTATAAAAGTCTTTTTTCAGAATATAAGTTTCCGGAATTTTAATTTCGGAACACATTCAACACCCTTCAAATGATTTAGTGGCTTCTGGAATTCAATTTCCGGAAGCCAGCCTGCAGCACGAAAAAAAAAAGAATTCAGAACTTATTTACACCATCTTGTTTTATTTCTAAAATAATCCAAACTCATTGTCAAGAAATTGTTGGAGAAAAACTGCCACCACCTACTCATGTTATTGCTTCCGGAGTCATTTCAGACTACAGTGAAGTCAACTAAAATGTACAACTCCTTTTATGTAAAACTACCAAGGATAAAATTGAAATTTTGAACATTTTATGACGTGCAGAAAGTATTTGATGGGGTGCAAGAAGTGATTGCCCTTAAAATATTATCTGAATTTCCCTAATGTAGGAACTATAAAGGTTTTCCACATTTAATAAATTTGTTCTTTGTTTCGATCTTAAAATACTTTATTAATTTATATATTTAAAATCAATATTAGTTATACTACTAGTCCACATTTACTTACTTAATTAATTATCAAAATATTATTAACCAATTCAGATGTTGGTATTGTTATATTATGACTTAAAGAGACAAAATTTCAAAATAGTATTATACTACATTGTGAAATATGTTTTGGTCTCTTTAAAATTTTTAAAGTTTAACTTTCATTTTCTTTAAATGTTATGTATTTTTTTTTCTAATTTTGAAGTACACTAATTTTGATCCTCTAAATGTTATATCACTTTTTGTTCTTTTACAAGAAGTTATTTAAGCCGATGAAGAGTCAAATTGGTAAATTTTAAAACTAAAAGGACTAAAAGGGGGAAATTGGAAAGACTAATATTAAATTTTGAAAATTGTAAAAGTGGCAAAAATATATTTTATAAAAAATTAAAAGAACCAAAAGTAAAAATAGACTAAGTATGTATGTGGAGTCCTTTTTGTTATAACTTCTTGCTTCTGATTTTGAAAACCTTATCCACAAAAATATTCTTGGGCTTCATTGGCCTCTTAAATGTCATCCACAAACAGCCATTAAAAACACATTTTGACCAAAATTTAGAAGAGATAAACTCTATTATCTCATTAGGCCCATCTAGTTTCACATTGCTGCTTCCTCCTTCTGCTCTTCTACACTCTTCAACAGTTTATACACAAGAACACTTTGCATAATGACATTAAATATCAAATTCAGGATTCATATTACTTGTTCTAAACAAATTTGTGCACCATTCAAGGATGTTATTGGAAGGTAAAGTTCCAATACAGTGACTTGTGGCACTCTCTTTTCCTTCATGTCAATTGCAGAGTAGCATGTAGCTGTTTCACCATGACACTGGTTTGGCTTTCTCATCTAATTCTTAACATTTTTATGTTCCTTCCTATATCCTCACTCTCTCCTCTTCTCAGGATGCATGTAAGCATAATCACTTCAATATGTGAAATAATAGATCCTTAGTATCCACACAAAAGAAAAACTGATATTTTTGCTTCTATTATGTTCACTGCTATCAAGATACAATATCTAATGAAATCTACCATTTTGACACCAAATTCTGATAATAGAGCTTACTCTATCATATTGGCAAAAGTTGTCATCAGATGCTTAAAAATCAGTGTTTCTCAAGCAAGAAATTCCATAACCTCCTGATAATATGATATAACTTTCGCTGAGTCTATTAATTTGAGCCACAACACAAACACGGCTAATAAAAAGTTAAATTATTCAGTTGATCTTACTTGTTATCAAAACTTTTGATTTTAGCTTTTGTCAATCAATTTATTTAAATTTCTACAACCATTTTTATCCCATTTTTAATTCTTACTGCAAAGAATTGTAAGAAATAAAAAAAAACTGGGCGTGGGTGAGTTATCTTCATGAGTGTCTGCAAACGAGAATACGTTATCCGAACCATAAGGAGCATCAAACAGATTATAACCTTATTATAATATACCATGTTTGAGAAATTTCTCAGACTAAACAAATACACCTCAGACTTGATGATAATTCAGAAGTAGAGGAGTAAAAAAAACTAATAAACTCTAATGATAGTGTTCCTCAGCAGTTTCATCATTATTAACTACTATTTTTTTTTTATACAAATAGACAAAACGGCGGGATCATCCAGACTTCACCAAAATCCTGTTACCACATTCCAAAATGGACTTCCTCATCAGACCACAATTAAAGAAGTCCGGGGATTCTTCTTAACTCCTCCACCCTACTGCTTTGCCTGCAAAAATGAGTAGAATGAGAGGTTATGTATACTTGCAACTAAAATTGTTACTTTCAAAAGAAACAACCAGATAAGATATCAACAAAGTCAGTCAGTAGTATACTACAAAAGAAAAAATACAGTTGAAGCATAGATACAAAACCAATAGATGATGTTATTATCTTCAACTCAAAACCTTAATATAATTGGTTCAACTTGTTCATTGTACTAATGTCTAATTCAAACTCACTTGGATTCCTAACATTTAGAATATCTCTCCACTAGATGGAGAGTATAGACACACACCAAGATAAATTGGCACTCAACTCTGCCCTCTTGTGACTTTAAATCTCAATTTTTTCCTTCTTGTAACTCAAAATAAAATTGTTCCCTGAACATCTTTTGAAATAGAATCCTATGATAGTTTGCACTCCAGACAATGTAGGTTCCTCCACCTTGAAGTTAGTCCACCTAATCACCCAACCTCTAACAATACAATCTATGACCTTGCAAAGGCTCCTCCAAAGCTCAAACTACTAATGGGTAAGACTGAGAGCATGTCTATCTTTCATCAAGCACATGATGTGGCAATGGGGCATAATAATCAACAGATCAAATATCACTATGAAAAAATCTCATCTAGATACTACCTGTGAATACAAGAAGGTTCCGAGGATGGCAATAGCAGCTCCAAGAGCGTTAACAGGCTGAACTGGTGTGTGGAAGATGATAATTGAAGAAACTATAACAGATATACGTTTCATGGTGTTTCCAATGCTGAATGTCAAAGGAGAGATCTCATCCAGAGACATGTATGAAACCTGATTATACAGGTGATAAAATATACTCTGAGCTGCCATCCACCTGTTGTGCAAAGGTAACACCCATAAACAATCATAAGACAGAAGAAGCACAGAAGCTTTTAAGGACCACAAGTGAAAGAACAAGAATAATGGATATCTTAAAATAAGAACAAATGAACTCAAGTCAAATTTCTGTTTGAAAACCCAAACACGTAAATCAGGTTTCACATAAAACATCTTATACTTACCATATGATTTGAGGTCCAATTTGAGAGATTGCTGTTTGCCACCCAGCTGCCCACATCTGTGGTCCCTCCACAGCAATTGCAAAAGGTGTGAGAATTACAAGAGACAACATAGATAAACATGCATAGTAATTCATTCCACTAACAGCCTTTCCCTTCATGCCCTTCTTTGAAAAGATATTACGGAACACAAATGCCAAATTTGATATCATAGCTCCCATAAAACCTGAAAATATAACAAAACACTTATGAAATCAAAACCAAGATTGCATGAAAAGACTCAATTGCAAACAAATATGAGCAATATATTCTATCATAACATCTCGTAACAACATAAACAACGATGTATACTATATAGCAGTAAATCATCCTTTCCATTGACGTCTCAACACAAGCATTAACACACAATAATTAAATACATAAATACATATCCAACTTCTATACTATGCTCAACAACAAAATACAAAAATGCCACAGAATGTAATTGAAAGAACGTTCTTTTAATAGAAAAGCAACTTCTTTACCAATCATGTTGAAGTTGAGCTCAGTAACAGCAGCAAGTGCACATCCACCAATGATAGGAATTAAAGACAGATAGACTGGCACCGGAAAGGTCTCACCCAGAAGAAATCTGGAAACAAGAACACTGAAAGCAGGTTCACCACTCTTTATGATATGGGTGAAGGATACTGCAACTTTTGACATGCTAACAGTGGCAGCTACATGTCCTATTGTATGTGCAACAGCAACCTGAAGGAAAAAATCAAACACTAAGCTCATGTCTACTTCTACATATTAATAATTAGATAGAAAAGGCCAACATGCAAGTTCTCATTTGAATAAAAAAAGTGAATTTTCCACTTCCAAAACATAATTTTTCATCATTGAAAAAAAAAATCACTAATAAAGCTCCTCCCTATTCAACACATTTTGAATGAATTAACTTTGCTCTTTTTTTCATGAAATCAACAACCTCTCTTAAGTCAAAACACATAAATATCAATAGATGGAATAAAATTCCATATTTAAAAAGTGATTTCAGACAAAACATAAAGTTTTCTAGTATATCATGAGCAAACCATGGCTATGACCACATTTCTTGGCAATTTCTCACAATATCCAGAATCACAACAAAACTGTGATTGAGCACAATTTAAAACCTAGGTTACGTACATAACACATGAAAAACAAAAACATGCTTTCATAAACTTTTTTCTAAGGATACAAACAAAAGTGAGTAGCTTACAGGGAACAAAGTCTTCCAGAACTCAAGATCAGTCTTTGGAGGCTCAGCTATCCTGGTGGCCCAAGAGATCAACATCATGAGAGACCCACATGCAAGCGAGAGAGTTGAGGTAAGCCAAGGGTAGGGGTACGCATTCAGCACCTTCTTGTTATAAATGTTGAACACCACATTCAGAGCCCACCAGGTTGCAAAGTATATACCAATCTTCACCTTCTTAGCAGCCTCCGATGGATCCCCAGCCCCTTCCACCTCTGGTCTCTCAGCCTCATACGCCCTACATCTCCCAAGATCACCACGTTCACGCCTCACCGGAGACCCAACAAAATTCCCCAAACCAACACATGAAAGGTGAAGAGGCTTTTGAACTGATAATAAAGATCTCGGAGTCTTTTCCCTTGGGTGGGAAGAAGGGACAACAAGGGAACACGACTGACCTGAGGTTAAAGTTGAACCCTTTTTCCGTAACAAAACATCGGAGGCTCCGATCGATACGGCAGGGTGTTTGACCGTGCAAATCATAGTGTGATCACTGATGAAAGGGCGAAAAAACAATAACAACAGAGTATAAAAAACTAAACTTTCCGATCAAAACTTTAATGGGTTGTTGCTAATAAATGAAGGGGAGATCAGAAAAAGCAGAATGGAAAATAGGGATCCCGTGCAAGTGTGTCAGTGTCAGTGTCAGAGCCGTGAAATGAAATCTCACGGACTGAACACTATAATTATTAAGTGATTTGAGAATGTATCAATGATTTGGCTCTTTAACTCAAATCACTGTGACATAATCACAGAAGCTTAGTGCTAAGATAATATTTAAATTTAGGAATGGAAAAGATATTAGAAACTTTTTAAGGGTAAGACAAGTTGGAATGAGAAATATGGTAAAGACAACAATGGGGGTTTTGGTGAAGCAGTAGAAGAGGACGAAAGATACAGCTGCTTTGCTGGTTTTTTTCCCTTTTCAAAACCCTTTGGTTGGTTGCTCCCTGCTAGTAAAAAGGTGAAAAATAAAATTTTTCACTCCCTATTTATACACACACTCTCATTAATTATATGCACTTATTTGATTATTTTTATCACCCATCATAATATGTATTGTATTTCAAATTACTTTTTATATTTTCTTAAAACTATATTAGAGGTTATATACTATATATCATAAACTCTAAGTATACATAAACAAGATTATAAATAAAATAACTATAAGATATATCATAAATTTCAGAGAAAATATATAATATCAAAAAGTCTAATTTTTTGATCAAGTGGAAAGAATGAGAGTCTCAGACCCCAGATTGTGTATTGTAATTTATAATTAGTATTTTAAGATTTTTTTTAAATAACAAAAGTTAAGTTATGTATTGAATAGAAT
>Ga0209489_104018_pt1 | contig 27733 bp, 12 predicted proteins | sample SiratrowhiteBW_FD_187527 | JGI IMG/M metagenome (GOLD analysis project Ga0209489, IMG submission 187527) | Root nodule microbial communities of legume samples collected from California, USA - Siratro white BW (SPAdes) (version 2) | ecosystem: Host-associated > Plants > Roots > Nodule | place... | reverse complement strand
AAACAATTATAAACTGGGAAAAAATCAATTTTTAAAAATTAAGTAAATAATTATAGGAATAAGAATTTTTAATTGCATTTAAGAGGGACAAGGTGCAAGTTCATCTTAGCAGTACAAAAAAAAAAAGAAAAAAACCTTCGTTCATAAGCATAACTATAAAATATCTCTAAAGACACTTTAATACGTAAAAAGATTGCCACCTAATAAGAGATATGAACAAGAAAACATATACTGTTTGAAAGTTATGTATTGCATTGTCTAGTTATTCTATCCCTTCAAAAGTATAAATTTATTTATTGCCCAATTGGATATTGTAGCCCAAGGTTAGAAGAGTAATTTTGGCATGGGATTTGATGAAGTTGTGAGATTAAATGATAAGATTTGTGTGGTATGACAAGGTGTTTTCCAAGACCAATTATGCGTCTTTGGTTGTAAAGATTTTGTAGACGTATAAAAGGTTATGCATCGTAGATAAATTCAAACTTAAAATTGTATATCTTTATTGGTTATGATGACATAATCTTTACACGTGAGTGACATTATGTGTGGTGGAAGATGTGATTGGAAGAGAGTATTATAATTGAATTGAAGAGTCAAATAAAGCTTATTTCAAGAATATATGTTATTAGGTTGATATTGTTTTTTAAAGTAGTTTTGAATTGTAATTTTATGTTTAGTTTAGTTGTAAGGAAGCTCATAAGATTTGATCTTATTTTTTTTTAATTTAAATTTATTTTTGAAGTGTGTTACACTTTTTTTTTAATAAAAGTTAAGTTTATTTTAGTTGGTTGAAATTAATTTAATTATAAAAAATGTTCTTGATTTAGTTGAGTTTACAAGTTATAACATTTTAGTTTATTTTTGGTTTTTTATTCTTTAGGTGGTCGCGACATATTGATTAAAATTTGTTTTTTAGTTTATTTTATCCATTATTCCATTGATTAAGTAATTGTATTATATATCTTTTGTCTGACCAAATCTTTTAGAAAAAATTGGTATGATTTGGATGGTTGCTTGATATTGTTTGTGTATAGTTTATTGTTCGTTTTGTGTTAATGTTTTTTTAAATTGTTGTGTGCATTCTTTAGATAAAAACCCAAATATTTTTTTAAGCTAGAAATACTTTGGTGAGTGAACAGTGAATAGAAAATTTTTAGCTAGTCCATATTTTAGAAATTTTTTTTCTTAACTTGCACTATAAGAAAAATGGAAATTATTAATGAAAAATTATTGACAAAATTTTATTTATGAATAAAATGTCATTATTGAGATATTTTAGTGATGAATTAATTTATTGATAGATTTAATATGTCGTTAAAAATTTATTGTTAAATTTTTCATCTATGAATTCACTGTCAATTTATAGACGGATTAATAAATTAATCTACAGTTTACTTGTAAAATTGTAATATTTTTCTACTTTACATGTTCTATACAATTTAAATTCCACAACAGGATCTTTCTATATTAAGAGATTGTACATATTGTTCAATAAAATCACAAAAAGTGTGATTGTCATTTTTTTCTGTTTTAAATTGTTCACCTTCTTGAATGAATCTAATACAAACCTAATTTTATTAAATTTTATGCTATTAAATTCTGACTGTTTTATATGTGTTGTCACTATACCACCAACCAATCCACCCAATTAAGCTATACACATTTACTTCTTATTCCAACCCTAATTCAAATAAAAATCTCTTTTGTTGCTCTGCACCATTACTTTCACTCCTCCTCTTTCTTCTTTGTTGCCTTTCATTTCAAATTCAATAAAAATAAAATTAAATTATTTTAATTAAGGCAAATGAAGAGTCTTTACACCTATTTCTTCATTGCCTTTCATTTCAAATTCAATTAAAATAAAACTTAATTAATTTAATTAAGGCAAATGAAGATTCTCTACACATTCACTCTTCCTTCTTGATTGAGTTTCATTTCAAATTCAATTAAAATAAATTTAAATTAATTTAATTAAGACAATTTTAACCATCTCTTTTTTGTTCTCTTCTTGCCAAATTCTAAAACCTCTGTCACACACCCAAAGTCATTAAAGCATACCCTAACAAGATTTTCTTCCACTTCTCTAAATTAGTCAAGTCAAAAGAATTCAGACTCCTGATGAAGTATTAACAAATGAATTGATTTTATTACAATATTTTATATCATTTTCTTTAGTTATGTGTATATATTTGATTTGTGTTTATGGGGTTTGTGACTTTAATTTGGATCTCTTTTGGAGACTTGATGTTTTAAGATATATTTTACATTGTTATTACTCCTTCATAATATAACCTATATATAAGTTCATCTTTTTAATTACTTTTCATGTAATACATTAAGTAGAATAAAAAATGAGACTATATAGACTTAAAAGAGTTTTGTATCAAGTTTGAATCATTCCTCAATTACTTTTTTAATTTCTTTTATTTATTTATTTTTGACAAAAATGTTATATATACTTATATTTTGTTTATTTTTGACAAAAATATTATTATATATATATATATTTATATATTTATATATTTAAAAAAAATTAAATCTACTATTCTTGTTACGATTTCACGATTTACAATCTTATAAATTCTTCACGATTCTACTCAAAATCTCGATTTTAACTATCTTGCCTATCAGGCAAGTTATAGGTTATTGACAGATTTATTTCATCGATAATAATAAAAATATTAATAGTAATAATATAAATAAAATAATAATAATAATAGTAATAATAATAATACTAATAATATTTGTAATAATAATATTAATAATAATAGTATAATAATAATAATAACTATACTAATAACAATATTTATAATAATAATAATAATATTAATAAAAATAAAAATATTATAATAATAATATTAATAACTATTATAATAAATATAATAATAATCAAAATATGATTGAAGAGGTATTCTAATTTGATAGTTATGAATTCTCTTTATAACGATGAAAAAGAAATATCCCTAAAATCTTCGTATATACTTTAGCATTTTTCTTATTTTTTATTTTAAATAAGTTGATTTTTACATGTAAGGTGACAAGAATATATTTGGTATTATCATTTTCAAATCTTCTACATGTTAGTTTCTGAAAGAGATGATCTTTATTTCATATATAAATTAATTTTAATTTATAAAAGTATTTTATTCATTTTATTTTATTATTAAATTGTTTTCGAAAAATATTGCCAACAAGATCTCAACCCTGCCCGTGTCAAAACTTCACAATTTAAATTAAGTGGCTATGTTATTTAAAAGAAAATCGAATATTTTCGACGAAATGTCTCAAGAGATATTAGTTTATCTCCTTGTTTTTCAATGTTATTTTATTTAAGCAATATTATTTAATAAAATTGTTATTAAAACACACGATTTCTTAAGTGAACACACGTGATTTATACAAGCAAGTGTTGCTTAAGATTTTGTTATGTATTAAAAAGGACATATTAATGAAAAAAATATTAAAAAGATTAAAAAAATAAGTCGAATATAAGATTCATAAAATTAATTAAGAACTCACATAGCGATGTTAACTTAACCTTAGAATCAGAATGATTTTTTGTTGTGAGATATTTAAATTTGTGGAACATGGCATGGTCCAAAACAACCAATGAAAAATTTTAAACAAAGTATACATTATGGATGTCTTTGGTTAATTATTTAATTAATACAATAGGTTGACTTAATGATTAGAAATTATTCTTCCAATTATCATATAGTTGTAGTTAGGGAATAAACTATATTGTAAAATCAAACTAAAATCTAAAAATAGACTGAATCAAACTAAATTGTATAATTATTCAAATTTATTGAACTGGATTATAACTTCAGTGAATTAAATCAAACTAAACTACTTTGGAACTAGCTGAAATGATTTAGTTATTATAATATAAATCTTATTTCAAAACATATTTTCTAAATTTATAAATTATAGTTTAGATACGTAATTTTCTTTAGGAATAATTCAATTACTAAACACTAAACTAAGTTTAATTTCTTTGAAAAGAATACAGTTTTTTACATCCAATAAAACTCAATTCTCTATCCCTTGGTTTGTTTAAATTATTTTAACTAAACCCTAAATGACAATATCAGAAATCATATTTTTATTGATTTTAGTGGGTAGAAAGATAGAGGAAAGCAAATGGGTATTTAATTTGTATGTGTGCATGAGTTTGGCCTATTAGCATGATTGTTTATGCATTTCTAAATGATAAAGATTCTGTTACATTTTTCTACTCTCATAGGGAACCCTACACCAAAACCTTGAATGAAAAATGGAGGAAAAGGCCAAAAGAGGAGTACAAGCATACCTTCAACTTTCACATTTACACTCAAAAAGGACAAAAGACAAGGCTTTAACAAAATGTCCAAAATAGATGTGAACAGGGTGCAAGTATCCTTACTTATCTGCTGTGACAGCTAAAGTTTGTTTCCCCTTCAATCTCCAATGCATTCTCAAGATTCTCTATATATAACTATACAAAAAAAACCTAAAACCCAACCTACTCTACTTTCAGAAATAAAACTTTTCCCATTCATTCACACATTAGTTTCCATGTTAATCAATATATAAGTTGAAATACCAATATTGAATAAAAGTAAATAAATAAAGAAGATTCACAAATATATAATTTCAATTTTTTTATTTGAGATAATATCATAATTTCTTATATAATTTGTTCATGATTTATTAGTACTTTTTTAGAAAAAAAATATGAAAAGAAAATTCTTAATAAATTACAACTAGTTATATAGATTACTTTCAAGGGAGAATCCAAATAAGAGATACTAGGTTTCCGTTAAGGACAACCTTGTTGATAAGTCAGGTTGATTTGTGAGCTAGAATGTCACTCTCCTATAATAATATTTTTAGCATACTCATTGTTTTAAGCAAAGGGCAAGTGGGTCACATCAAAAGGAAAGAAACACCAATGAATATGAACTCAGATCCACCCATTTAGTATCATCTACTAGATTTTTTAGCTTCTCTATGACAAACTAATATTTTTTTTTTCAATAATAATCAATGTAAATACAAAAATGAGATCCAAGTAAGATTTACAGTATTTCTTTTAATAATAAAGAATGTACTGAAATGAATGCAATAAAATATATTTCAACATTTGTCATATATGTTCCATCATATCAACACTTGAATAAAATAGATATATATAGATTCCAGCTATGGCACTGAGAGCAATCCTATTTATTACTACTGTAATTCACCTTTTTTTTTTTCCTCTTATTGCTTAACTGGTAATCTACCTGTGCAAACCGAAAGATTAACCTATTGAGACATTAAGAACAACTTAAGAGATTAATCTTTTCTTTTTTATCACAAAGTTCAAACTCTTACCTATGCAATTAAAAAGATATAGTTATGTATTAACTATAGAATACCATGTTAGATAAACTACAAGTCACTCTAACCACTCACAAAGAACAAACACTGACTCAGTCAAGTCAACTGCTGAAGGTGAAAATGTGCTTTTCCTTTCACACTGCATATTCAGTGAATACAAAATATTTTGTATATGAACATATTAACTAAACAAAAAATCATGCAGCCACCGATTCAAGGAAGAACCTGTTGAAAGCACAGACAATTTTGTGTGCTTTCTAATAGCTTTTTTTAATGTGTGCTTTGGAATGCAGTGTCACAACACAAACACATATACTTACATATAGAGGTTAAAATAGAAGCAAGTACTTACCAGAGTTTTCTCCCTGAGAAATTTGCACGTTCAAGAAAATCAACTCAAAGGGTATTCAATTCTCAGAGGAATCAAGGAACTAACAAGGTAGTTGGTAAGAAAATAATACATTGACAGAAGATCAGAGAGCACAAAACTGCGCACACACAAAGCCTTTTGGGTATGTTCAACTGTGCTCTCTATCTTCTGTCAACAAACTCTTCAAGATGTCCACCACTTCATTCACACTCTCTGCATATTATATATATATATATATATATAAAAAAGCAAGAAATTAAGATATTCACAAAAACAACAAACTAAATAAGTTATATTCATTTGGATGATGAACAACCTCATATGGCAGGGAAAAAAAGTAATAGAATAGAATATATACCTTCACACAAGTTGATGATGTCCTTCAAGTTTTTTGGTGTCACAAAAGAGGAGTGAGGAGTTGAAGAGAACAGTAGCTGAATATTAAAAAGTGATTTTATCGGAATAGAAGATGGAAGAAGAGAAAGAGAAAGAGATTTTGGCTATGGTAGGAGACAACTTGGAGAAGAATCGGTTTAGGTGTTGAAAAAGTAGTTGAACGATAGATAATGACAATTCCACAATGAGATAGGAAAGAGAACATTGAAGAAGACACGTTTACAGTCAAGTGGTTCGTGTTTAATTTGGACAATGGCTACCATATATATAACTATGGAAGAAAATCAATTTTTACTATTACTTCTTACAAATATTTACAGCTAGGTTTAGATTGGGTTCGGAGAAATATAAAATTTAAACATTGAATTTCATTTATTTAACTTAGTTCAAGGAGTTAGGGATAGTAAAAGGAGTTAGAACACGTTTAAGCTCATTTTCTCATCTCTATTTTTTAAAGTAAAAGCTCATTTTCATTCTCATCTCATATTTAATAGGTATTAATTTTTTCTCTCATTTTTATTTTTATTAAATAGTGAAATATTTATTTTCATTTTTTTACTATTTTAAATATTAATAAAAATATTAAGAATTTCATATTAAAATTTTATTTTTTTTCTAATATAAAATATCTAAAAGTAAATTACAATTAAATAAATCTTAAATCAAAGTATAAATAATAATGAAAATTAAAATAATTGAAAAAGTAAAAATGAGTAAATGTATCTTTTTAAACCTTAAATGGTTGAATCTCATATATCATTTAGAAAGTTGATTACAGAGATAAAAATAACAATAAAAGGATTTTCACAGTGTTACTAATATCAATAATAATTGTTATAATGAAAAGAGATTTTTTATATTGAAGATTCTATATTAATTAAAAGTAAAGTTAATTTATAATATATAAATGATACAAGTTACTATTTTGACGTAAGTTTATACCTTTGTGTATAAAGAAACAAATGTTTCATCTCTATATTTTCCTCATATATCTATATGTTAAATTTTTATAAATTAAATGTTTAAAAACTTATTCATAAATGAAAATATCACTTAAAATAAAAGAGATAAAGTATTTAAAATAAATATGAATTTTAGTTAGTCATAAATTTTTAATAACTTAGATCTAATTTTTATCACAAACAATTTTAATATTGCATTTCTACTATTGATAATATTTTGATCTTCATATTAATTTGAAATCTATTTGAAAAGCATGAATGGAAATAAAGTCAAAATTAATTCTACTATTAACTTTTAAATAAAAAATTGATGATTTTTAATATACTTTTCATTCGTTATAACATTTTTAATATCGTCTGTGAGGGAGTATTTTCTTTAAATGATGACAGACATACTCATATTATCCCTCCGTGCATATAAATTAGTTTAACGTGACAAATATTTGATAAATTAAATTAGTCTCCCCTTTCATGAACCTTATTTATTTTTTAATTCCTTCAACACATTTTATCCAATCTTATTCTCTTATATTTTTACAAAACTCACTTTTAGTCTTTAAAAAAAAAAATCATGGACCTTAGTATCTCAACTATATTTATATTAATTTTAGTTTTCCATATCAAATATCATCATTAAATAATAATAATACAATAATAATAATAATAATAATAATAGTTATTATTATTATTATTATTATTATTATTATATGAAAATAATGTGATTTTCGATATAGATTATTAATTTGACATGAAAATTACATGATAGAATGTTATTAGTTCAACACATTTTATAATTATAAACACTGTAAAATTTTCTAGCAATATAAACTAGCAGAAGAGCGACTTTGCGAATTTGAAAACAATAATGAAAAAGAGACTTATTAAAAAAAACAACAATCAATGAAAAACACAAATAAATACTCACTTAACTTTGGACATGGGAATCTATAGGCATCACCTAACTCTCCGGTCACCTTGTGTTTATCTTCTTTGAACAATGTTGCTCATTGATCAAAAGGGTTCCTGCGAGCAAAACTAAATGTTTATTGTTTATTAAATTGAGCAATTAGGGTTTGATAGAGTTGAAAAATTGAAAGGTTTGTTATTTTTCTTATTATGATTGATTTTTCTTATTTTTTTTTTTTGTTTGTTTTGTATTTTTTTTTTTTTTTTTTTATCTCTTATCACACTTTTGATCTTCATTTACTTATTGGATTCAAGTTTCTGACCTTGACTTTCGGTTTAGATATAAGAGTACTTATCAAGATATTTTAATGTTTAAGTTATTTTTGATGTTCAAGTTAGTGTTAGTAGGTTGTAGTTAATACAGTTAAGGTGAATAATATTGTGACCATACTTCATACCTAACTCTCTGTTTATATTTATTATTGTTTAATTAGTTATGTAATCATTATTTGAGTAATATTGTCCAGATGACTTTGGGATTAACTATCATATCTCGAATTTAAGGATGTTTATCGGGTAGCAATAATCTCAGTTTATGGAGTTAAGGCTATGCATTCTGGTTTAAAGTAGCTTGACTATTATTGGCCCTAAGTGTTCTTGGATTATTGTTTGACCCTAAATTTTCTCCATATTTTACATGAATGTGCAGTACATTTTTATTACAATAAAAATTGCTAACTCACACTATCATTAACATTTTTATTATATGATTATTACATTAGTAATTTACATGATAAGTGAGGTGAGTATCACTTAATAGTGAGCTTTTACAAGAGATTGAAAATGTTGACTAACTTGGAAAATTAAAATAAGTCAAAAATATATTGTAAATGGGTCCATTTTAGAAAATATCAAATAATAGAGTTTGCCACAATATGACTTTTAGTTGGTTAAGTAGACTTTAATGCGAGGGAAAAGGTTTTTTTATTTTTCTTTTGTAAAAGTCAAAAAAATGTGTAAATTTTTAATTTCATTTTATGTAACATGTATACATTGGTTAACTCTATCTTCACTATAAAAATATAATTGACTTATCAACTTTAACTCTATGTTAACTTTTTAATAAGTAAAAATATTTGTGTGAGTATTAATGTCAATGTCAGTTAAGTACACATTAATAGTTACATTAATAGAGTTTATTTAATTGCGAGACTGTTAGAGTTGACTTTGTCAAGTAAGCTAACACTTACTATTTTTAACTTGTTTAATAAATAAAATTATTTGTGGTAATGTTGACTCAACCAATATAGATTAAAACAAATATTAAAAGTAAACAAGGTTAGCATCAACCTAGTTAACCTTGGTATTATTTGTAATAGTTATATTTATTTATATTAGAATTAGCTAGAGCTACACTAATTTTATTTATTTAAGTTAACATCAATTAGATCGATGCTAATATGATATATCTTTAATATTTATTTAATTTAATGACGACTAAATTGGTGCTAATTTTATTTATATGTTATGAGTTTGTGTGTCTTTGTGACAATAACTATAAACAAACTATAGATTATTCTTAATACGAAGACTTATATTTAAGGATGACAAATCTCATTACTCACAATTTTCCTATCTTATTTTTCTATATAATTTTTCTAACATTTATATTCTTTATTCACACTCATCTCTTTCATTTACACTCATATCCTTCATCAACACTTAGCTCCTTCATTTACCATGAAGAAATTTTGATCTCACCCTAGTTTCTCCAAAAAAAAAAAAACTCTTTTATTAAAATTTTTTCTCTGTTTTTTTATTTTTGTTAAAGATGGAAGCAATGTCACAAGAAACATACACAAGTTAAAATAACATTAAAAATAGTTTTCTTTTAAATAATTCTTTTAAAAAATATACATTAATGTCAACTTGCCTAACAGTAAACTACTTTATTAAAAATTAATTTAAAAAATAATAAAGAATTAACATCAATTTAGCTTATATTACTTAGAGTCAATCTAATCAACACTAACGAATCAACATCCATAATTTAGAGTCTATTATACGTGTAAATCATCTTGTCCTTGTTAGCGTTGACTTTTTACTAATATTAAATGTGTATTTTTTTAGTGGTTAAATATAAATTTGTTAAATAGACTAACTAAAAATAATAAAATATATTAAAGAAATAAAAAATAAATGTCATAGAAAGATAAAAAAAGAATTAGAAAACATAATTTATCAAAAATAAATATGTATACTAATTTATCAAACATAATTTTCGATGACTATCAATAACCGAATCAATGACTGAAATAATTTGATCACTATCAGTGACAAAAAAATGTATACATGTCTATATTAATTTGTAGTAATTAATTATACGATTCCTTTAGCAATTTCATATTTAAGGAATGCATGCAAAATTGTACACTACAAAAAAAAACAAAAATTATCGACGAGACAAATCCATCAGAAACACTTAAAATTTGTCAGTAAATTGATTGAATATAAATTTGTTAATAAATTTCTGAGTCTGACGGATTTTTGAGTCCGTCGGTAATGACCAACGGATTTAGAATAAATCTGTCAATAAATTCGTCAATAAATTTAACGACGAATGATATCCGTCAATAAAATCATCAATAATTATATTTTACCGACGAATAAAATTTCGTCAATAAAATTTTGTTGGTATTTTAACTTTTTCTTATAATGATAATAACATTTTTTTTTTACTAAAAAATGACTCAATTAAGGAAAGTAAATTATGGAAAATAGTCAAAACATTTAATGGGAATGAGGAATATTTGCTAAAAGAATTTCAAAGAATTAGACAAGAGAGATTGTAATTTAAGAGATGGGACGAACATAGAGATAATCCCAATTTTTAATTAATCTTTTACATGTAAATATAAGGGCCTTATGAAGTATTTAAATGAAATCATTCAAAAGGAGAAAATTAATCTTGGACTAAGAAACTCAAACAAAAACACTAGAAAATAAAGTATGTTATAATAATGGATTGTGGTAATAATAGGAAAATGTGAGGAAAATAACATATTAATCACACTTTATAAATGTTCAAATATATAGAAAAATGGAATATGTGGAAGGAAATCATTAACTTTATATAAGGAAATGACACAAATAATATATGATATATGATGGAAACTTCAACGTTGTGAGAAAAAAAAAGGAAAGACAAGTTATAGAATAAGAAAGAAAGGATAGTAAGAAAATTAAAGGATTCGAAAATTTCTTATAAAATTTTGAGCATTTTATTTACTGTTAAATTGATAGAAAATTTATATGGTATAGAGTAAATGGTACTTTCAATAGTAGGTTGAATAATATTTTTAATAACTAAGGACTGGATGACATATTGGTCAAATAGTAAATAATAAACTTCGGAAAGAAAAGTATGAAATTATTGCAGCCTTTTTATAAGAACCTAGTATTATAGAATAGAAGTAGTGAAACTGGGATGGTACTTAAATATTATATTATTAAGTGAGAGACTCGTATAAATAGAAGATTTAAGGATTCAGGTTTTATTCTAACATAACTACTATCTTTCTAGAAACAAAACCATGTAGGTGTTTTTTTGTTTTTTTCTTTTCTAAAATTCTGTCTCCTTCTATCAAGAGATTGAAGATTAGAAGTCATCGTCAGATCCTTGATATAGTTTATAATAAGTTTAACTGATTATAATTTTGATTTGAGGTATGATTTTTATTTATGAAATAATTATCTTAAACATATTTAAATATTTAAATTTACCCTTATGGTGTGTTTGTTTTTATTTTATTTCTTTTCTAAACTGTGATAAATATTTGTTATACGAAAATAGACGATATTGTTATAAGAAAGGATGTATTTTAAGCTGGAGACAAAACTATATCCGAATAGATTATTTTAAGTTTATAGAATTATGTTTTGAGAAATGTACGAACTTTAAAAACTCTATAAAGAAAAATATATTTTGAATTATTCTACTATAATATTTTATGTTTATCTAATGTTTTATATTAAAGCGTTATTTAAGTCCTTGGAGATGAATTTATGGGGTGTTACACTTGTGCTAAAATCCTTAAATGTTGATTGGGACATAAGTCATTCAAAGTGATGGATGTATGATATTTAGTTAAAGATTTTGAAAAAGTGGTGAAATCTTTATGGAAACATATAATACTAAGAGGAAAGGAACATATAGGCTCAGGGAGAAACTAAAAAAGTTAAAGAAAAAAACGTATTTTTATTCCATCCAATTTCGCTTCATGTCTCAAAACGAAGTTGATCTTTAATTAACAGTGGAGTTTAGTTAAATAGAGGTTAAAACAACAATTTCGAAATGTGTGATAATGATAAAAGTTCAGAACCAGTTGGTTTTAGCTTCAAAATCACAAAGAGAGGTTACAAAACTCTGAAAAGTGATATTATGCTAACAATAAAAGAATTTTACAAGATCCTGTAAAACTATCAAAATATCGACATATTATAATTTGTATATACAAGATCATATTAAAAACCCTATCAAATAAATTGAAAACTACAAAGGTTATTGATAAATCTCAATATGCTTTTTCTAGAAAGGAGGAATTTACTGATAGTGTGTGTCAATTGTAAAATGAAGTGGTAAAGGACATAGGATGCAAGAAAAAAATTTGGATGTTAATATTGAAAGTGAATTATGAGAAAACACATTATTATGTAAGATGGTATGTTCTTATTGTTAGGAAAATAGTTCAAAATCAGAACGTCTGTCACACAAACATAATTATATGTTGTGCATTTGTATTATTATTTTCTTGATAGAGAGTTGTTTGAAGAATCCGAAAAGGTATAACCGTGAAGATCTTATAAGGATGAGAAATGAGCCAAATCACATAAGAGAATGACATCACTTTTAATCCAAAATTTTAAGGCATTAGGTTTATGAGCCTTCATTCTTATATATTGTTTAACTTTTTCACTTTTACTTAATGTGAGACTTAGACTTACACTTGAATACCTAACAAAAATATTCATATATGAATGCAAATCAATCTCAATATGATTGTGCACTATGGACTGTGGAAGGAATATTTCAATCAAGGGAAACAAGAGAAGAAATATGGCTCTGATCTATTGTTTTGTCAATGTTGTTATAGTAGGTATATGACCTTTGAACATATTCATATACAATTGAAAAACTATAATATACCTATAGTCTTTTTGGTTTTAGTTTGATTCAAACCTTAAGTAGTGAGAGGGTATCTATGAAAATTGTGAAAAAACATACTTTCACTCTTCTCTAGGTTTCTTTTACCTTTATCTTTGTCATTATTTTTGTTTTTTTTTATAAAAATGAAATATATCAAGTATTTTTGTTTATATATAATATTTTTTTACTAATAAAAAGAAATGTGATTAATGATAATTTTTGAGAACATGGACTAAATATTAGCAGCTACAAATATAGAAACTAAGACCAATAAATTTTTACTTTAAAACTAAAAGTAAGATTAGAAAAATAGACATTAAAGGCATATTAAATATTTTATGTACTCATACTAAAACATAAAATGTGATCACTTGTAACAAAGTTTTTTCATAGGAAAATGTATCAAAATAATAATTTAATAATAGAAGAATATATCTAGTTGGAATAAAATTTTTACCAGCTAGAAAGAATTTATGACTGAAAATAGAGTACAGGAAGAAGAACAAAAAGAATAAAGATGTATGAGAAACAAAAAATTTTAATATATAAAACTCTTCAATGTAAGAGTAGAAATTTCCAGCTTAAAGAAATAAGTTCATTATGATTAATCTCCAGAGATGCATAAAAAATGCATACAATCTCAAAACAAGACAAACAATAATGTCCACAAATAAGAAAGAAGATTTCAAGATAGAGTTATTCCTGTGAACAACCTGTATCCATCTTCAAAATTTCAATTTACAATCCAACACTTGAAAATGAAAAATTACCCCTTATAAATTTTCTATAAAATTAGCCCAATCTAAAAGTAAACAATTTTTGGAGCCGCAATTCGAAAATTAACATTTCAGTGGGATGCAAAAATTAAAATATTTTTTTTCTCTATCCTTTCTTCTTTTGTTTGTTTATTAGTGTAACATTTTAGTAATGAGTTGTTCTTAGCTGTATTCTTAATTTAATCTTTTTCCGCGTAAATTAGTAAGACAACTATAAACATCATACATTTAAATTTAATTTGGTAAGAAAGTCCAAAAACCTGAATAAAAATATATTGAAATGGATAAGATCAATTCATAAAAAAATTATGTTCTTCCGATAGAAATGAAATCGTCATTTATTTTTAATAAGGTCCTTGAATTAAGAAAGGTAGCTAAGTATAGAAACCCATCGTGTTTGCTTTTACAAATGGAAAAGGGTAGTTTTACTGCAAAAATAACAGAAAATGAGAGGAAATAAACACGCAAACTGAAAAAAAAAAAAAAAAAAAAAAAAAAAAAAAAAACAAAAAAAAAAAAAAAAAAAAAAAAAAAAAAAAACTATACTAAACTTTCTCGTGTTGTAACGAAATGGTATATATGATTGATTATAGATAACATCATAATCGATTATATACTTAATATTTTATTATAATTTCGTTTTTTAAATAAATAATCAAATAGAAAGTTATTTTAAATCTAATTTATAACTTTAAAAATTATTTTTATATTAAATTATTTAAAAAATTTCTTTTATAAATTATTTTTTAAATACATAATATATAAAAAATAAATTATATTGATTATATCAATCAAATCAACTACAATTTTATCATTTATTTCTCTTTATAATTATTTTTTCTCAAATCAAACAATAATATCTTTCACTATGTCCTTTTTTTTATTTTTCAGTCTTCCTTTAATCCACATAAGTGGTTAACTAGATCGAAGATGCAATGTGTCTCTTTCCTTCAAGAGTGAAAGTCATTTTATTCATTCCTTTTATTCCTTTATGAGATTATCAAAGTATTCCTACACCTATTTTTTAACGTACCGTCTAAAAGAAATTTGCATTTCACATAGACTTTGTTTTTTTTTTTTTCTGAATTTTCATTTCTAAGAAACTTGTAACATTCCATATTTTTCATGTAATAGAAACTTTATTACATAGAAATTATATATAAAAATCTATATATTTATCATGTATTTCAAAATATACTTCTCCAAATAAGATTTAATAAAAATATCTTTGTAAAATTACAAATAAAATAAAATAAAGCTTCTTTAACAATTCACTTGGGACTCACACCACTTGTCAAATCCTCTGCTCACATGTAATACATGATCATCGTAGTTTAAAAATAAAACAAACACCATACAAAAATAATAAGGGTAAGCTAGAGAGTTTTAAATAATGTATTTTCATAAATTAAATTTTTATCTCAATCAAACACCAAAAAATCAAGCTTTCATAATTCATCTCACATCATACATATACTGACTCACAAATAAAGACACTAGACTCTCTACTTCTGGAAAACTCGTACATTGAGTTAGAGTCAGAGGTTTGCACCTGTCATATACCATCCATCTGTTCCGATCAGCTCATATTTCAAACCTCGGATATAGTCTATCCCGATCAGTTCCTATTTCAAACCTCAGGTACAGTTCCCATATGCACAGGGTTAATCCATATGTCTTATTCCGATCAGCTCATATTTCAAACCTCGGATATGGTCATATGAACCTTCTTCGACTCTTCACTAGTAATCTTCATCATAGGGATACCTCCTTAGATAGATCGAATCTCGAAACAATGCACGTCCTAATAATCTCAACTCAACACGGGTATCTCCTTTCCTGAAAATACTATGTCTCGATCACACACCACATCATTCACAAATATTAATACTACATCGTACCATACATAAACATTCATTCAATTTAATGCAAATTCATCCAATTCATATTTAATAACCAAATAATTACAATATCTATAAAAAACCATCAAACTAGCTTTCCTTACCTAAATTCACAAAAAAACAAGTAATTACAATATTTATTAAAAACATTCAAACTAGCTTTCTTTACCCAAATTCACAAAACAAGTAATTACAATATTTATTAAAAACATTCAAACTAACTTCCCTTACCTCCTTTACCCAGATACACTGTAATTACAATATTTATTAAAAACATTCAAATTAGTTTCCCTTACCCAAATTCACAAAACAAGAATTACAATATTTATTAAAAACATTCAAACTAGCTTTCCTTACTCAAATTCACAAAACAAATAATCACAATATTTATTAAAAACATTTAAACTAGCTTTCCTTACCTCTATAGAGTAAAGATACTCAAAAACCTTAAAATCACAGGCAACCTAACTCTGTTCAAAAATATGATCGGACACTCTTGATCTACTCAACATTAGGAATGTAAGGGTGTCCTCTGATTGTCAATCTCATAACCTATGAAATCACAAATCTAGAAAAAAGGTAGGAAACTTTAAGAGAAATTATTTGAGAGATAGTGGTTTTCTATGAAACTATGTATCTTCTTAAAGAAAGATAGAGAGTTGATAGTTTTTATAAGAATAAAACAAAATATATTTGGAGAGAGAATATATTCTAAGAGAGAAAGAGAGAGTTAGTATGGTTGTTATAAAAATAAAAAAGTAAATAACTATCTTTTATTTACTTAAACATCTGTGTTAAAAAATAAGTATTATCTTATTTATCTTTAAAATTAAATTCTAGGTTAGTTTTTATTCTATAGTTATTTTCTAGGGTATTACAAAAACTTGTGGGTAATTAATATTTTGTAAATTTCATAATCATGAAAAAAAAATCTTTTATTTTTTCCACATATTTTCCGTATTAAAATAAGAAATTCTCTTGTTAAAATGGTTGGTTATCTGACGAAAATTCCTAAGTATTTTTTGGAAAAACAAATCCACAAGAAACTCAGCAAGGAAAACCCACAAGAATCATAAAGAAAATTCCAATGTGTGTGGGAAAAAAATCCTAAGTATTTAATGAAGTTTTATTACCCTATATTGCTGTTTATGGATTGTATTTGTTTGCTCTACAATGCTAGAGAGGATGTTATTCTAGTTTGTTCTGAACAAATGTTATACCCATCGTTCTTTGTAAGTTTTGGTACCTTTTCATTGTCAATAATACATTTTTGTCGATTAAAAAATGAAGAAAATTATTATCAATTAATTTCCTAAGAAAAAAAAATCCCTATAACAATTGCGCATGAAAAACCTGTAGAGTTCCTCATAAAAGTCCCCCACCAAACCCCAGCGAAAAATACTAAAAAACTGCTAATTCAGTCATAATTCTACAGAAAAATCTGTAAACTTTGGATACGCAATAAATTTTTAACAATTTCATAAAATATTCCTCAATTCAATTAACATTATTCTATTTTCTTTTTCATTGATAACTAATTAAATTACAAAATATCAAAGTAGTCTAATAACTAGATTTTATATCAAATGAAGAAAAGCAATCATGATCATGTTGGTAAGAAATCGAAAATCCACAAGGAAAGTAACATGAAACATTTAAGTGAAAAACTGCATGTAGCATTGTTAATTACATCCATTTGTTTATTTACTTTTAATGTGCTGCTTAGTTATTTATTAATAAAACGTCATTATTGACTAATTTATATATAAAAGCTTAAACAAAAATGTTCATTGTAAATCAAGTTTTATTGCACTAGGTGAAATGATAGTTCCACAAAAAAAAATCCATATTTATATCTTAAACAATTACTCCAATATTTTCTTTCACAAAAAATCATTTAATCTACTTTTATTTCATTTTCTGAACCATCTTAATTGTTTTCCTATCATCATTTTATCATTTTCCCCAATCTTCTCCTAACTTTTAACATAAAATCTTTAGAGAATTTGATATTGAGTTTGAATCTTACCTATGTAGGATTTATAGATCCAAAAATAATTATTATTAACTTAAGGGTAGTTTTCGGTTAAGAATTTAAGAAAAATTAGAAATTTCAAGCCAAGTAAAAATGAATAAAATAAATAATATATAAATAAAAAACTCATAAACCTGTTATCTTAATATTTAAAATGGTTTAAAATGATGTAATGATTTTTATATGATTTTATTGACAATTATAAAAGTCTTATTTATTTTAATGATCAATCCAAACAAGTATAACATAAAGTAGGCCAAAATTTTTAAAATTTAAAAGCATCTTATGTAAATAGTGTTTCATCACAACCTCTTCCATCATAGGAAAAAACAAATACAAAGAAAGAACCAATTGATACATAGTTTAAGAAGACCTAAGTATAATTTCATATCCATACTTTATTGACTAATCAGACATTCACCTTAATATTCTAATATTTGAGTCATGAAGTCCAACTTTTGTTTTGATTTTGCCTCCAGAGACCAAGAATTTGTTGGTGTTTTTCTCTTGGGTGCACCAATGGAAAAGAAAAGTGTATGATAAAACTAGGAACAGCTTTTTGGTTACCAACAACACACGTAAAAGCCGGAACCATGTTTCTTTATGATCCCACCAACTACCTTTAACTTAGTGAGGGAAGTAGGCGAGGCAAAGAAAGCTAAGATCATATGCATGTTATCACCTTTTTCTTTTCAATGTACTTTAAACTTTGTCCTTCCTTCATTGTCTCATCTCAAACTGTCACTGTTTATTTACTATAAATGTTTTGCTACGTTTCGAATTTTCGTTCATCGAGGAAGAATCCCAATAGAGGAATTTTTATTATAAACTCCCTTCCATTAAACAATGTTAAGGGCTCAATTTTTTATTCATGAATAATGTAATAAGCAGGTATCAGATTAATAACTTCTACTATTCTCTTTATATTTTATAATGAATTGAACGTGTGTTTGCTCCTGATATGTACAGGATTTTGCTTTTGTCCTTTGTTTTAACTTTTTCATCTTTGATAAATTTTTTATTTAACGATTAAATGAATTTTAATATTAAAAAGAATTGTTCAATTTTGAAATGTTGAAGGATCAATATCTTATTAGTATATAAATAAGTATAATTTTTATTATTTTGTAAAATTGAGTTAGATTTAAAGTTTAATATAATAAGATAATGTGTTTTAATAAAAATTGTTAGGTTAAATTATATGTTATTGGGTTGTTATTGAATCATCCATTATCATATTATTATTAAACTATTTTTAAATATATAATCTCATGTATAAGTTAAAAGATCTGTACCTCAATAAGATATGTTGGAAATGTTATATCAACTAAAAATAAGACAGTATAAAAATGATTAAACTTCACTTTACAAATCGATTTTGCAAAATTAAATTAGGTTTAAAGTTTACTTTTTAAGAAAAATGTTATGCTAAATTTTTTTATTAAAATTACTCACTACAAGAAAAATTTAAAATACCGACGGAACATTATCCATAAAATTTTATTTATCGGTAAAATACCATTATCGACGGATACCATCTTTCGTTAATTATCGATAGATTTACCGAAAAATTTACCGACAAATGTAACTTCGTCTGTAAGTAATATTTACTGATTTTTATAATATTAATATTTTCTGATTTCTATAATATTAATATTTTCTGATTTCTATAATATTAATATTTTCTGATTTATTGACAGATTTACCGATAGATAAATCTGTCAGTCATTACCAACAAATTCAAAAAATATATCGATAAATTTATATATAATCAATTTACCGACTGATTTTTTTTAAATGTTTTAAAAGAATTTACCTTGTCAATAATTTTAGTTTTTTTAGTGACTATTACATGTTGCCGAAATTGTGAAGATGTAAAGAATGAATCTAGACTTTTTTATCTGTAATTTTTTCTATTAAAATTATAAATTACATGCTGCCGAAATTGTGAAGATGTAAAGAATGAATATAGACCTTTTTATCTGTAATTTTTTCTGTTAAAATTATAAATTAAATTTCAGGAAAAGATTGTAGATTTAATATATTTTGCCTGTCAACTTTTAGCAATTTTTAGTTTCGTTGGACCTGTACTTAGAAATGGGTAGAATGTTATCTTATAATGTGTATATTTGTTGTATAAAAATGGTGCAATTTCCAGTGGTGGTATTACGCCTTTTTTTCTATTTTGTGTACTTTTCAATTTTAATTTCTAAAATGGATAAAAAAAAATTATTTATCAAAATGGACAAATTCTGCCAGCTAGACAGACATAATTTCAAACTGATCAAAATAAAAGTGACATGCTGGTAATTTTAATTAATGACATTAATTAAAATCATTTCTCTCTCTCAATTCATTTTTTTAATTATTTGATATTATGATTGTTTGGTTTAACAATTAATAAAAAAATAATAATCATTATATAATAATAATTAACAAATAATTTTTTAATTATTTAGCACTATGTTACTTTAACAAGTAACAAAAAAATTAATAATAATAATTAACAAAGCTGTAATAAAAAAATTAAGACGTACAAATTTATTTTAAATTAAAACAAAATAAGATAATGATAATAATAATAATAAGAATAATTCATATGAATTTAATAATAATTATTATTATTTTTAAATTAAAATAAAATAACATAATAATAATAATTAATAATAAGTGAATTCAATAATAATAAATACTTTTTAAATTAAATTTGTATGAAATTATTCTTATTATTATTATTTAAATTAAATTCATATGAATTTAACTAAAATTATTTTTATTATTATAATCATTATGTTATTTTATTTTAATTTAAAGTAAATTTGTATCTCTTAATATTCATGTTATAGTTTGTTAATTATTATTATATAATTATTATTATTATTAGTTATTTTTTTAATTGTTAAACTTAAGAATCATAATATAAAATAATTAAAAAATTATTGTAGAAAGAGAAATGATTTTAATTAATATCATTAATTGAAATCGTCAGCATGTCACTTTTATTTTGACTAGTTTGAAATTATGTCTATCTAACTGACAAAATTTATCTATTTTAATAAATAATTTTTTTTATCTATTTTAAAAATTAAAATTGAAAAGTATATCCAAATGAAAAAAAAAGCCTGATATTGCATTACACCAAGAAGAAACCTTGTTTAACCCAACAAATTTTAATCGATGTCATTGTTTCACTCCAAAAAAGATGAAATGTACTTGTTTACTTTTAAGGGTTCATTTTCATGGTAACCAATTTCACTATTTCTAGGCTTTATAGGTTTTTAGGATGAAGTTTTGTGAAAAGGGCGATGATTTGTCAAATACATAGCAGACACGTGTCATGTAGGTGAAATGGGTAAACAAAGAATAAAAGTTAGAAATCCAAAAAATTAAATCTGGGTCAGTAGCATTGGTGGGAAATATTATACCACTAGATGCATGCTTTTGCTAGTAATATTGTTGAATTAATTATACTTGATATGTGGGAGGATAATAATAATTGGGAAAATAATAATAAAAATAACAATGATCGGGAGAATAATAATAATAATTATTATGTTTAATAATATTACTAGCAAATGGTGCACCAGTATAATAGTTTTCATTGATTACTTTAATTCCCCATTTTTTCTCTTTATTTTATCTATTTGGCTTAGATGACAGGTGTATACCATGTGTTCATACATCGACCAAATCCTTTTTATTTCAATATTATGATGATCTTTTTACATGTCATTTTCATATAACAAATCAACTTTGACAAATGATATATTATTAGATGTTGATGTATCAAATTATACAATTAATATCTACATATTTACTATAAAATTAATAATTAAAATATATAAATTAATTTAAATTTTAGTATTTTAAAATAAATTTATTTTTTAATTTTTATTTTGAAATATAATGTTATTTATTAAATTCTATAATGATTTTTGTATTTCAATTTAAAATTTATTTCAACTTTATTTTTTTAAAAATACATTAAATTAATTTAAATATTAGAGATACTTACAAGTATCAAGTAGAGTTTAACAACGGTATATATTTAAATATTTTTTAATATACAATTATATATTTTTAATATAAACAAATTGTGGTTATTTTCTAAATATATTTACAAATTTTCAATCATCCCTCTTTATTCTTTTTACTCTCTTTTCTTTAATATAAAAATCTCACTTTTCAGTTGGTTCTCTTTCTTTTAATATTTAGTCCAAAGACTCAGTTATTAAAGTTCTTCACTAATCAAAGAGGCTCATCCATTGATTCAATGAACCATACCGATATTGTAAATTGTTGGCTCAAACATCATTTAATTTAGTAATGGTATTTTTTAATTATTAAAACTTAATATAATTTTAAATAAAATAAATATGGACTAATTTTGACAAATCAATAAATTGATAAAAAAAAACATATTTAATTCATTAATAATTTGGATTGAACCTAACCTAGCAACCTAACCCAACCTATTTACTATATGGTTAAAGATTAAATTTATAGGATATTAAAGAGAGGAAAATAGGAATGAAATAAAATAAAATACCAAATAAATTGAATAAAAAACACCTTTTAATTATAAAATGGAATAAATTATTAAATATTCATAAATTAAATAAACAAAATAAAATAAAGTTTCAAATATTATATTACTAGTTTATCTAAAAAAAGTGTGTGAGTCCTGACATTTGTTTACCTAAACCTTTTTTTTACCTAAATGGTTTAAAAAGATAACTAAGTTATATTAAATATATAAATTAGAATTTTAATATTATTCATTTTTTAATCTTGTTGTCTTTTAAAATTACTTTTTCTAAAGTGTTAGTGAAAAGTGAGGATAAATTTTGATCCATCAAAATTTTAATCAAAAGTAAGTATTTCTCTTTTCTCATATCTCAAGTTTTCTTTTTTTAGTGTTGTGTAGGGGATTTTGTTATAACATGGAGATCATGATGAAATAAATGAATTTTTGTCAATCGTAGTAATATATTTGGTTTGTGCATTAGGCATCATATGAGAGCAAGTTCAAACTTCAGTGTGTGGAGTTTTCTCATCTTTTCTTGGCCTTCTTGAACTTTCATAAGAAAGAGGTTGCAAGTGGTAATCAAGACTCACGATGTAGAGATTTTTACGATTAAGTGATGTTATAAACTTTCATGAATGATTATGTGTGATCATATATATGAGAGCAAGGTAGTATATATTTTTTTTCTGTTAATAAAACATATATCACTATAGTCTTTCAAATAGTGTTATGTCTTTCAAACACTGATTGAAATGGTTTATTAATTAGTTATAACATGTGATAATTATCATGAGCGATTAATCAATTTCTTTAATAATCAATTAAGATATCATCATCACAAATTATTTCAAAAATACTACTTTTGTTGATAACTATCCATCTTAAAATAATCAATTATGTGTTGGATTGGCCAAGTTTTTCTAAAATTTACTTAATGTTAGTTTTGGAAATTTAAAAATATATGGAGGTACGGAAAGAAGCCATGGAGGGGCAGGAAGAAACCGTCTTATTCTAGTTATCAATCTTTTGAGGCCCAAATTGGTGCCGGCTTAACCCAAACTTTACATCGAATACAGCATGCAAGGAAAATTTACTTCAGAGCAAACCAAACAGGTCTTTTTTCTTTTTTGCTATTATTTATTTATATACGAGAAAAAAATCAAATTATTTAACAACAACTATAAATAATTTATTCCAAATTTTTATCGTTATTTTTTATTAATATAATATATTTAATGAGTAATTTAATTTAATAGCTACATGAAGGAAAATAAGAAAAAGATGTAGAAAAATTAGTAAATTTTTATAATTATCTCTAAAACAACTTGCTTTCTTCTCTCTAAACTAATTTCATATCATACTTATAATTTTTATTTCAATATAAGATTTGGATTTTTCTGTCATTTTTTAATATACCAATTAAATTTTAAAGTATCACAGTTCGCCCATTTTTGTTTTTTGTTTTTACTAAAAATGTTTCAAAGCAAAGCATACAATTGTGGTACATGATATATTTATGTAATGAAATTGAGTACACCAAAACAAGTGTCCAATTGATCCCATGAAAACTAGACAAACTACTATTGAACAATTGTGATACATGAAGGCAAAATTGCAACTATGTCATTTTCTGCAATAAATCATTGTTGCTAAAATTGGGTTTGGCTAATTATATCATAAAAATAAATAAAAAGAAGGGTCCACACTAGAACGAGCAAGATAATGGTGGAAGAAACGAGAAGGTTTCAAAAATTGGACAATAGAAGAGGGTGCAACGTCAATCAAACTAAAAATAATAATATAATCCAAAAGAAACTCCATGAACCTTCAAGATTTTCACTCTTTCCCTTAATAAAAACCTACCATACCCCAAATTTTTTCCAATCAAAAATCCAATTGAAAATCACCAACTGACTTTCTCTCTCTCACAATTTTTTCTCCAATAGTTTTCATTTTTGTGTTCAATACCAAATAACCATGTCTCTCATTCATCAACTTCTTGGTGATGAAACCTTTGACCCTTTCCTATCTATGGTGAACAAGTGTCCTGTCCTAAGCACCCCAACAGATTGGAAAGAGACCAAGGATGCTCACTTGTTCATATCTGACCTTCCAGGGATGAAGAAAGAAGAGGTGAAGGTGGAAGTTGAAGAAGGAAGGGTGCTTAACATTAGTGGTGAGAGGAAGAAACAAGAGGATGAAGATGAGAAGAACAACAAGTGGCATCACATTGAACGTTTCCATGGGAAGTTTCAAAGGAGGTTTAGGCTCCCAGAGAATGCTAAGGTGGATGAAGTTAGGGCTAGCATGGAGAATGGTGTGCTTGTTGTGACTGTCCCTAAGCAAGAGGTGAAGAAACCACAAACCAAGGTGGTTCAAATTGAGGGAAACTAAAAGAATTTGGGAACCTTCAATGTCAAATTGAAGACTAGACTTTGTTGTTGTGTGTATGTGAAAGATGTGTGAATGATGAAATAAAAGGGTTTTGCTATGTTTGTGTCATTGTTGATTGTTGTATTTGTACTTTGGTTTGATGTGATCATGCAGAGTGTTATAGTTTAATTGCATAGTTCTTGGAGTTCATATTCTAATTTCAATTTTTTACTTTCTCTATTATAAAATGATAGACTTTGAGAAATGTTTTATGCAGTTATTTAGAAATATCCAGTCAATATAAAATGGAAAAAATATTCGACCTTCTAAATTTTAATTTTTCTAAAGAAATATCGTAAACTTTAATTTTTTTTATTAATTCATCTTAAATTTTATTTTATTTATAAATCAATAACTTATCATTTCTTACTTTTAAATAGACACCTAATATCTTAGTATTGTCCTATTTAGTTTTTAAAACTTTTCAATTGTTTATATACCGTATTCGAGTTAAATCATTTACAATAAATATCAATAATTTATTAATTTTATTTCATTTTTTATATATTAGAATAATAGAATATAAGATTTTAAAAATTAAAGAAAAATATTAAACATCTACTTTTTTTTCTTAATTTTTAATTTTATTATTTTATAAATTTTGTAAATCGATAAGCTTTCTCGTAAATTGTTGACCTACATGTGATCTTTTAATTATCGAGCTATACTATTCTTTCTATTAGAGCATAAATTTGAGTATTGTTTATATTTTCCTGTTATGAGTAGGTTATTAATTAGTTTTCTTTTTCACAATTTTACGTACAAACTTATGTAAAATTTTATTATTATTATTATTATTATTACTAGTATTATTAAGAATGTTGTAAGTAAAAATTAAATGTCAGTTTTATGTGTATATAGAGAACTTATAATTATAATTATAATTATAATTAATAATTAATAATAATAATAATAATATTAATTATATTATTGATAATATTTATAATAATACTAATTATAAAAACAACAGTATCACTAATAACGACAATAATATTAATGATAATAATTATAATTATAATTATTATAATAACAATATTAATAATATTAATAATACGATGATAATAATAATATTATTATTACTAATATTAATAATAATAATAATATTTATGTTAATAATAATAATAATAATATATCAGTATGTGTATGTAAAATTCGAATATCAAATTTATGTTAATATAATTTCTCTTATTATTAATATTCATAATAATATTATTATTATTTTAATACTATTAGTATTATATTTATTAATATGACAAAAATAATAATTACAAGAGTCATTATAAGAATATTATTAATGAGTATTTGATTGTAAATTTGGTGTTGGTGCAGTGGTTATAATTTGTGTATGTATACTTAAAGGACCTGGGTTCGAATAATAATAATTGTAAATAATATAGTATATTAATATTAATAATAAATTTTTAAAAAATATTTTATACTTACATATAGATTTTTGTTTGTATATAATCCGTAGATAATTTTGAATTACATACAGATTTTTTACAATATTATGTATTGGGTCAGTTAATAGTAAGTGGGTTGAGCCCATTATTAATTAATAATATATAAAAGACTTCTTACAACTGCCCAAAGTCAGTTTTTATTCTACCATATTAAAGAATAAAGAAGACAGTTCTTTCTAAATACCTTCTGACCTTGTAGCAGTTTGTACACACTCTTCTTCTCTTCATATTAAAGAATAAAGATGACAGTTCTTTCTCTGTATACCTTCTAACCTTGTAGCAGTTTATACACACTTTTCTCCTCTCTCTCTATTAAAGAATAAAGAAGACTTTCTCTGTATACCTTCTGACCTTGTAACAGTTTGTACACACTCTTCTTCTCTCCATATTAAAGAATAAAGAAGACAGTTCTTTTTCTGTATACCTTCTAACCTTGTAGTAGTTTGTACACACTCTTCTCCTCTCTCTATTAAAGAATAAAGAAGACAATTCTTTCTATACGCTTCTGACCTTGGAACAGTTTGTACACACTCTTCTCTCTTATTCTTTCCATACAAATTATTGATCAAGAAGGACATAACTAACAGATGAGTTCTTCTTTATTTCAGGTTTGTATACGCTTTTAATCTTCTTGGAGCAGTTTGTACACACTCTTCTCTCTTATTCTTTGCAGAGAAATCATTGATAAAGAAGGACAAAACTAACAGATGATAAATCAAAATTCTTCTTTATTTCAGGTTTTGATTCTTTTTATCTTTATTTATCTTTATATAATATGACGTTTTCATATGTCATAATCAGATTAAATTGAAAACTCTAATATAATTATTTCTTTTCACTACAAGAAAATCTTGATTTACATACGCATTTTTATCCGTAGGTCAATCTAATAGTACATATGAATTTTACATACGAATTTATTACATATGGATTTTACATATGAATTTATTACATACGAATTTTACATACGGATTTATTATCTACGGATTCAGATCCGTATGTAATTATATACGAATCTAAATTTGTATGTAAATTATCTAAGGATTTTACATACGGATTTATTATATACGAATTTTATATACGTATTTATTACATATGGATTTTACATACACATCCAAATCCATATATAATTACCAACTAATCTGTTAATAACTAATTTTATTAAAGTTATAATTATTATTATCAACATTATTATTACTTTTAATATTATTATTATTAATAATTATTATTGTTATTATTAATTACATTAACATTATTATTATTATTAAAAATTAATAATATTATTAAAATTGTTAAATATATATATATATATATATATTATTAACTTATATAATTAATAATATTAATAATATTATATTTTAATACTAATATTAAAATTGTTAATAAGAGTAAT
>Ga0209489_104017_pt1 | contig 27735 bp, 10 predicted proteins | sample SiratrowhiteBW_FD_187527 | JGI IMG/M metagenome (GOLD analysis project Ga0209489, IMG submission 187527) | Root nodule microbial communities of legume samples collected from California, USA - Siratro white BW (SPAdes) (version 2) | ecosystem: Host-associated > Plants > Roots > Nodule | place... | reverse complement strand
CATATATATATATATATATACATATACATATATATATATATATATATATATATATATATATATACATATGTATATACATATACATATATATACATATATATATATATATATATATATATATATATATATATATATATATATATATATATATATATATATATGTATAAAAACTCACTATTTTTCATCATTTTCTACACAATTTTTCTTTAAAAACCAAAAAGTTTTATTTTATGTAAATTATATAAATATAAAAAATTCAATTGAGGTATGCCACAGGAAATAATGACTTCTTTGAAAAATAATATGCAGAAGTTGTTGTAATATCCATGAACGACTTTTGTATATTAAATTATTCACCTTAGAAAAAGTTTACAGTAATAATTAATCTAAATCAAAGTCATGTTTAATAATTACAGGTTCTTTATAAACTAAAAATTAATTGATTGATTAATCTAATTAATTAATTGATTTCTCACAATAAAAATCATTCTTAATCCTGACAATTTATTTTTTTCAGTTCTCAACTAAATTGTGTTTCATAATGGCGATTTTGTGAAGAGTGAAATCATACTTTTTTTAAATACAACTTATCTATTTTCGTATTTTTTAAAATCTATTCATTTTTGTATATATAGTGTAATTACGAGGTTGCACCATTCCTCGTTAAAAAAAGAACTAACTTTAAGTAAGCGGAGATTGAATAGTGGCACTAAATCAAAGTTTTCTGAGTGTCAATAAAAAAACATAAATGCATTTCAATTCAAAAACATAAATAGGTGCTGGATTTAATTAAGGGTGTGTTTGTTTCTGCTAACGGAAGACTTCACATCATCGCAGAAATGTAAAAAAAATCCAAAATTCGAAAAATAAAAAGTGAATAAAACACAAATCCCTATGGTATTTCTTCGTTGAAGTAGAAGATTTGTAGGGGGCAAGAAACCATTTATCATACTTTCTAATATACTTAACTTAATAATTTATTAATATATATTTATATTATAATAAAATGATTATAAATAATAAATAATAATAATAATAATAATAAAAATAAATTTATAAAATATTATTATTATTATTATCAATAATAATAATACTTTAATTTTTTATTTTTAAAATAATTTATACTTTTAATAATTTTATCAATTAAAATAATAATTTATCAATCATATCCAATAAATTAATTATATTCAATCTTAAATTAATTTTAATTACAATTTTATCAATTCAAAAAATTATTTTATCAATTATACCTATCACATCTTTCACAAACTTTTATAAATTTTCTCTTTCTTTCTCACAATTTTTTTTTTAATCAAAACAACCAAACTTTCCATATATTTTTATATCTCAAATCAACTTAAATTTACTCTCTCAAATTCACTCTCCAATCCAAACAAAGCTAAAATCTTTTCAGTTTTTAGTCACAAGCACAAATTTAGCTTTTAATTATTTGGGAGACAATGTTACCTGTCAATCATATTACAATATTTTGATAGATCCATGCCTGCCAATTTAAATTATTTTCAATCTATGCACCTTTAATAAGGTAAGGCATACATAAAGTCAAATTAAACATGTTGTGGTATATAATTTTTCCTATGCTTACATGAGTTTCTTCTTAAACAGTTGAAAAAGATAAATACTAAAATCAACTTATTTTACGCACAAATTAAAAAAAATAAAATTAGGGAAATTTTATAAAAAAGTTTAAAAGTTAATTTATATATAAATTAATTTTAGTTTATGAAAATTTTAGAATTTCTTTTTTTGACTTTTCTCAATTAGTGTTATAATTTTTTTAGTGTTATAAATTTCACAAGGTTAAGATATAGTTAATTGTTTAAAAATAATTGGTATGATTTATTCTTAATCTTAACTTGATATTTTATTTTATATTAGCAGTTAATATTAATGCATTCTATTTTTTTTAACGTGCACAACTTCATTAATATATATTTATAATTAATAATTGTTCTAAAGTACTATTGTAATAGTGGGACTAATAAGAGATATTTTCAAACAAAATGTTTTTAATTTTTGTGATCATGTGGAATTAAAAATTAACTAATAATATTAAGAAGTAAAAATATTATTTATGTTTTTGTGCTAATTATTAGACTTAAATTAATAAATTAAATAATATTAGTTATTTAAAAATAAATAAATTATGTTTGACGAATTTTGTTGTGATATATATAAACACTTATTTAAATAAGGACATTCCATAATCAAAACTCTTTTTATTTTTAAAAATAATAGTTAATATAGTTAATATTATTGTGAACTTAAATAAATAAAAGGTGGATAACTTTTAAACATAATTTACTTCAGACAAACAAAAGTGTTATTTATGACATAAATGTACAATAAGAATTTACGTAGCAAAGAATTATATTCGTTTATAGCTGTTTTAATCCGGTTAGATATGTTACTTATGGTTTGGTGAATGTAACTCATGGAATGATAATTATTTCTCTGCAGTTTATAAATCTTGACAATTTCTAGTGAGTTACAAAGTCTCGTTTTTTTCGGTAGTTTTAAATTTCCGTTATTTTTTGGCTTTTTTTTTTTTGTTTTTTTTTTTTTGTATTGAACCTCTCTTATTTTTCATCAATTCACTTCCATAAGTTTTAACCTTGGTTAATTTCTTGCATTTTTTTAACCTACTTTAATTTTTCGTGTTCCACTTTTTTAAATGAATTTTATTAATTTTTTGTGTTATTTTTTTATTGAGTTTTATTAATTAATTAATTTCTAAAACAACTGAATAAATCATAAAATGCAAAGACTTTAAAATATTGAATTTAATATTTAGTTATTCAGTTAAACCAATAACAACTAGAAAAATCATCTTTTTTTCTCAATAATGTCTTTATCATTTGATTCAATAGCGTTTCATTAGATAGATAGGAACATATTTGATAAAATATTGTAACTCTTAGATAGAGTATTAGAAGGGAAAAATCTTTTAGACGATCAACTATTGATTCTAAGCCATCTTTGGAAATGAATCAATTCAAAATGCCTTTTTGCGTATTCTTGATAAACTAGTGTTTTATATATAGATGTTGGAAGATTTGTTTACGAAGTAAGAAGTTCCCTTGACATCTCTTCATCCGTAAACAATTGTCGATGTGAAAACACCAAAACAAAAGGCTGATATTTGAATATGAAAAAGAGTAGATCTGCGGGGTCCGAAATGAATTGGCTTATTCGAAAAAGTCTTGTTCTTTGGAAGATCTATCTTGTATTTGGTACTGTAAGGTTCCACTCTGCAAGAACTCTAAATCATTCTCTTGAAGCTCATTCTCTTCATCATAAATGATCCGCTTGTCTCGAAATGACCTGGCCTAATAGGGAAATCCCAATGAATTGGGCCTTTCAATACAATCAAAATAGAAAGTCCCAAGGGCACAATATTCTAGGAGCCCAAATGATGTGATTGAAAAATTCATCCTCTATTTGTTGCGGGTCGAGGACTCCTCCCCTTCTTCAAACTCCCATTCATATTTTTCAAAGAGAGATCTTTGATCAACGATTAAATAAGATCCATTTTGAATCCTATTTAAGATATTCCTTGGTTCGGACCGATTAAATAAGATCCATTTTGAATCCTATTTAAGATATTCCTTGGTTTGGACCGAAGAAGCAATGTCACTCAATCCTTATCAAACTAACCACAGTCCTTTTCTGCACATGAGGATCCCACCAAAACGCCTTCCACTTCTAACAGTCCATAAACTAGATCATAATTATTCTCAATAAATCCATAAGATATGATCCCATTTTTTTCATCAGGTTCGAGTAGAGACCAAAGGTGTAGTATAAAAAACAAAGTCTACAACTTCAATATATAATGATGTAAATAACAAAGTTTCTTTAAGATAAAATAATAATTAAGAAAGTTTATAAACCTCGGACTTTAAGGTTTATAAACATTTCACTATCATTTATTTATTTGTTAAGAACACTTAGTTGTATACCTAATATAAAAAATAATTATAATTGGTAGCATTCAAATTATAATATAAAATATATATTAATTTAATTAAGATTTAAATATTAGTAATACTTGAAACGTAACGGAGTCGTAAGACAATTCTCTATAATAATAATTTTGTATAAAAAACTTCATTTTATGGATTTGTAATATCAGTGTAAAAATATATTTTATAACATAAAATTAATGAAATTAGTTGAATTGAATAATATTAGAACTAATTGTTTCTAGAAAAAATTATTCAAGAATTTGCTTGATCATACATGCTATTCATTTATTACCTCACCAAGCTAACTGTTAGTTCTGAACAAAATACAAAATAGATTATTTGTCACTCTTTTAGTTTTAGAAAAAAAAATATGTATCTAATTATTTAATCCTTTCACATTACTTATAAAAGAAAACTTTGGTTCTTTAATATTACTGTTTTTGATAAACTTTTCTTTTTCATTTGAGTTTTAGTACCGATGGATAGATGTTTTTATAATTCAAAATTTTATACAAATATGAACTAATGACTACTTTAGTGAAGAATATTAAAATAAAGTAAACGGTGATTCAACAACACTCTCCGGTGACTATTCTAAAGTTCTTTTACTCATTTAAGTTTTAAGTTTTAGTAACTCATGAATGCATGTTTTTATAATTCAAAATTTTATAGAAGATATAGACTAATGCCTACTTCATATTCAACAACACTCTTCCGTGCCTATTCTAAAAAAATGAATTTGCTGATATTGAGGGAGAGGGACACATGTTTGTGAAACCTTATGTTATGTTTTAGGACCAAGTCCGAGCAACAAACTTCAAGGAAAAAGGGTCTAAAGTTGTATCATAAGAGGAAAAAGAGGGGTAAGAGGAACAGTTTAACAGGACGTTAGGAGACTTAGTTTAGTTTTCTCTATAAAGTAATGAGGGAACTTTTGGAAATATTGTTGTAAAACTGGTTCTAGTGGAAAGGTAATCTCCTTAGGAGTGGAAGTTAAGAATCTTATTCTGTGCACTATTGTTTTTTTCTTTAGGCTTTAACCTTTTCAATTCTGAAAAGAGCATATACTAGTCAATAAATAGACTTTGCAACCGAAAGTTTATGTTTTAATTACCTCTATCAGTATTTCTCCAAATATTTCACGCAATGGTATTATTTTTAAGCATCAACATCTTACGTGGAAGGGTAGTACGAAAATGTGACATGTGTTGGTATAAAATTGAAAATAATGTAGAAATTGTGTGGGGGTTGCATTGAAACAGAGGAAGAAAGTGTTTTTTAGTGGATGGTGTGATGAGGGGTGGTCCAGAAGCCAATTTGGTTTCCTTGTCGGACACATGCACAAACATGCAAATGTTATGTGGTTGTTCCTGAATAAATTAACTGTAACATGAAGTAAATTTTAGTGGCTAATATAAGAGTTTTTTTTCCTTCTCCAAAACAAGAAAAAGTAATTATTTTAGTAGCTAAAGTAATTAAGACGATATTTTTGTTATGTTGGGTATTTAAACATGAGTCTAAATCTCATATTAAATAAAGAATAAGAAAGTTAAGCAATATATAAAAAAGAAGACTCATAAATTTATTGTCTTAAAGTTTTGGATTAAAGGTGGTGTTATTATCTTATGTATATTTGACCCATTTTTCATTCTTGTGAGATCTCACCGATTATGCCATCTCAGATTCTTCCAACAACCACAACAAATGGTATCATAAATACAACAAGTGGTATCAGAGACGAATGTTCGCACTGACTTGATGGGGACTCTCACTTGATGGGGACTCTCACTTGATGGAGAGATTGTTGAGTATCAAGTATGAGTCTAAATCTCACATTGAATAAAAAATGAAAAAGTTAAGTAATATATAAGAAAGAAGACCTATAAACCTACTAATGCTCCATATTTATCCAGCCACTTTTGAACTAAAAACTATACTTAATAATTACAAGAAAAACTTTAATGGATTTATTATTAAGTTTACTCAAGAGAAAGCCGTGAGAATGGGAGGTACTGTAATAACCCTTTTAATCTCTAAAATTACTTCAAATGTTGTAAATAAGTATACATAAATATATACAATTCTAATATAATTAAATAATAAAATAATTATAATCTAACTAAATTTAATCAAATTTTATATACTTTTTAAAATAAAGTAATTTTTTTTTGAAAAAATGAATTTTATTCCGTTGATCTTTCACTACAAAATTTTTTTATACCCTTTTCGTGTTAGATTACTTATTAAATATATATTAATGAAGATGAGAGAAAATTATACTACTAATACTAGTGCACATTTCAATTATGAATTTAAAGTAAAATATAAAGTTAAAATTAAAAATAAGTCATTTCACTTAGATATGTCTTTATTTTTTTATCTATTAAACAATTATCCAGATAGAATGTAAATATACTTTGTCAAACACTTTAATTACTTAGAAAGGTAATAATAAATTAATGACTAAAATATCATTTGATCCCTCACTGAATGAGGAAAACTATCACAACAATATTTGCCATGAAAAAAAAAAAAAAAAACTTCATACCAAACCAAAATTTGAATTCTGTTGAAAACTTAGGTGGCTCTAGTCATAACAAGAAACCAAAATCACAATTTCAAAATTGCCAAAATACTCCCTCATCTTTTTCAGCCAAAACTATTACAATATATACCGAGAAGTATTGAAGGTTGTTTCCTAAACTTACGCTAGCCTACCAACTGTACATCAAAACAATAAGGTTGTTTCCTAAACTTACGCTAGTCCAGGCTGTATATCAAAGCACCAACTAAACAACTCAGCCTTCCGAATATTATGATATACATGATTACAGGAGATGATATATGCAAGATTGTAGGAGATATTTCCAATACCCCCCTCAAGGTGGAGCATGAAGGTCCCGAATGCCCAGCTTGCGGAGAAGATGTTCGAATTGTCGGGTTCCCAATGCCTTCGTGAAAATATCGGCAAGTTGCTCATTGGTGGAGACATAGAGGGCACGGAGATTACTCGTAGTAATTTCATCGCAGACATAATGGCAATCTACTTCAATGTGCTTGGTTCTTTCGTGAAAAATTGGATTTTGGGAGATATGAAGAGCGGATTGACTATCACAGTGAAGCAGCATGGATTGTGTATGAGGAAAACCGAAACTAGAGAGGATGGATTTTATCCACTTTAATTCACAAGTGGTCATGGCCATGGATCGATATTCTGCTTCTGCAGATGAACGAGAAACAACATTTTGCTTTTTCGTTTTCCATGACACAGGGGAGCCTCCAAGAAATATCACCCAACCTGTCAAGGACCTTCTAGTTAACGGGCAACCAGCCCAATCTGCATCACACCATGCATCTAAGTGCAGGGAAGAGTTACTACTCAATATAATGCCTTGACCCGGATGACCTTTAAGATACCATACCACCCGAAGTGCTGCCTCCCAATGAGCACTGCGAGGATGGTGCATGAATTGAGACAAGACATGGACACAATAAGACAACTCAGGACGTGTGAAACAAAGATATATAAGTCGTCCGACCAAGCGACGATATTTTTCGGGATCGTCAAGAGCCTTGCTTGTGGATAATGCTAGCCGATGATTTTATTCCATTGGGTGGGATGCTGGCCGAGCCCCTAACAAACCGGCTTCAGAGATTATATCAAGTGTGTATTTACGTTGACATAGTGCAAAACCAGCGGGCCCTCTGGCAACTTCCACACCTAAGAAATATTTCAGAACACCAAGATCTTTCATATGGAAACAAGCACTCAAGTAATCTTTGAATTTCTGGATATCAGCAGACTTATTGCCTGAGATGATGAGATCGTCGGCATATACAAGGACATTAAGACGAGTGACGCCTTTCTGCATAGTGAATAAAGAATAATCAGAATACAACTGCTGGAAACCGTACGTTGTTAAGGCAGCAGAGAGTTTTGCAAACCAACACCAGGGTGCTTGTTTAAGACCATAAAGTGATTTGCAAAGTTTGCAAACTTGACCGGAACAATCAACCTGAAAACCAGGTGGGAGTTTCATGTAGACGTCTTCCAAGAGGTCGCCGTGTAAAAAAGCGTTATGGACGTCCATTTGATGGACTTCCCAGTTCTGTGCTGCTGCAATAGCCAAAAAAATGCGAACCGTGACCATTTTAGCCACTGGGGCAAATGTTTCATTGTAGTCGAGCCCTTCGACCTGGTGATTCCCAAGAATGACCAATCTAGCTTTAAACTGTTCGACAGTTCCATCGGAGTTATACTTAACTTTGTAAACCCATTTGCAACCGAGGGCTTTCTTTCCTTCGGGTAGAGGTTGTACTGTCCATGTCTTATTGCGTTCAAGAGCATCGATTTCTTTACTCATAGCCTCCCTCGACCTATGATCCTTAACCGCCTCCTTGTAACTAGAGGGCTCTCGGTCAAGTGTTAAAGCTGCAAGAAAAATTTTGTGTTGGGCAGAAAAATTATTGCAATTCACAAAATGTGCTAATGGATAGGGCGTACCAGAGGAATGCCATGGTTTGGGAAAAGGATAGGATGGACTTATTTTCTGAATGGTGTGAATTACGTAATCTCGGAGACGAACTGATGTCTCTCGTGTTCGTTGACTGCGCCTCAAATTTAACTCTCCAGGAGTATCTACAGATGACTCATTGTTTGTGGTATTTCCGTGGCCCAGATTCCCAACAAGTGCCCCCCCTGAACTGTTGTCATCAACTGTCGTGACCTGCTGGGGTGAATAATAGTTTAATATGGACTGCCCACTGTTAGGCCATTGGTCTTCTTCAACAATTAGACCTCTTGTAGCCTCATCGTGTGGAGAAATTGTTGAAGTAATGGGCTGATCTTTGGCTGCAAAAGGGAACACTCCTTCTGAAAAAACCACATCTCGAGATACAAGAAAAACTTGTGTCTCCAAATCATATAGACGCCAACCTTTCTTCCCATAAGGATAGCCAACAAACACGCATCGCCTACTTCTGCTAGCAAATTTATCTTTTGTTGTTACGTGAGCGTAACATAACGAACCAAAAATCCGCAGGTGATCATAAGTGGGATCTCGTCCAAAGAGAACACTATACGGTGTTTTCCCTTCTAAAAATTTAGAGGGAGTCCGATTAATTAAGTAACCTGCAGTTAGAATGCATTCACCCCAGAAATCAATAGGAAACGAACCTTGAAAGTGCAGTGCTCTAGCTATGTTTAAAATATGTTGATGTTTTCTTTCTACGTGTCCATTTTGTTGTGGTGTGCCAGTACACGAAGTTTGAAATATTATCCCATGATCCAAAAAATATCGGTTTAGGCATGTAAACTCAGTGCCGTTATCGCTTCTCAAAATTTTTACTTTGGTGTTGAATTGTCTTTCAACCATGATGAAAAACATTTTCAAAGTGTGAGAAACTTCAGTTTTATCCACAAGTAAATATATCCAAACAGACCGAGAAAAATCATCAACTATAGTCAAAAAATAAGAGGCACCACAAGATGAAGCTGTTCTATATGGACCCCAAAAATCACAGTGAATCATCTCAAAAATAGCCGAAGCTTTATGTTCACTAATAGGAAATTTATCTCTACTTTGTTTGGCCCTTTGACAAACATCACAGATCTTATTCATTCTACTGTTATTTTCTTTAAGACATAAACCAGGAATTAACTTTGTCACTTGAAGAGAAGGATGACCTAGTCGCTTATGCCAAAGATCAAGAGATCCCATACAATCTATCTTCATGGCTTTCACGTTCATCACACCCCAAAAATAATAAAGTCCATCCCGTCTTTCACCCGCTCCAATCAGCATCCTCGAAGTGCGGTCCTGTATAACACAAAATTTATTAGTGAATTGGACAATGCAATTATAATGGTCAATCAACTGCGACATAGAAATCAGTTTGCAAGTCAATCCCGGGACATAGAGAACATTATTTAAGCAGAAATTTTTATCCAGAACCACTGTCCCTTCTTTCGTGGCAGCAGAGTTACTCCCATCTGGCAAACATACAGGACAACTAGGAATGTCCACCATATCTTGTAGATCCTCTAGTATTCCTGTCATGTGGTTAGAAGCACCCGTATCAATAATCCAAGGCCCATACAATCCATGCTTACCTGTCATCTTCTCATTGGTTGATCTAGAGGTATTCAACATTTTAAGTAATTGTTGCAACTGCTCGACAGTCACTCTGGGCAATTGACTCAGATCTGTTTCAGTTACTGCAGCACCATCATTAGTGTTTTGGACGGTTTGAGCAGCATTAGCACGAGCGGAGCTGGATCCACTATGACCTCCCCCTCGGCTAGTGTTTTGTGCCTTTCCGCGACTCGACTTTCTGCCGTCGTTCCGTGGTCTGTCTCCCCACCACTCCGGGTAACCATTGAGCTCGAAACAGTTGCTCAAATCATGGCCTTTTTTCTTGCAATGTGAGCATATCAGATTGCTCTTGTCTTTGTCGTCAAAACGCGACCTTGTCGCCAATGCCATGATTTCTCCTCGATCTTCCTTTCCTCGAGTGAAAGTACGAACGCGCTCCTCTTGAATGAGAATGGAATAAACTTTATTCAAGTTTGGCAGCGGGTCTTGCGCAAGTATGTTGCTCCTCACCGTTCCATACAGATTATCATCTAAGCCCATCAGAAAAAGATGAACTCTGTCGTTTTCTCGATGCTTCTCCAAGGTTGACTTCAGATTACAAGTACAGTTTCCACACTTGCATATAACCATTGGTTCAAAATTTCCGAGTTCATCCCAAAGTTGCTTTAAACGACCGTAGTAGTCAAATATGGTCATTCCCTTTTGTTTACAACTAGCTAGATCAAATTTCAACTGTTGAATTCGTGGTCCATTAGTAACAGAGAACCGATCTTTGATGTCGGTCCATAATGTTTCAGCCACCTCTACGTGCGAAATGGTTGATCGCAGCATGGGTTCGATAGTATTTCTTATCCAGGAAACCAACAACGAGTTGATTGTCCACCAGTCTTCAAGATCGTTTGAGTTTTCGGTTGGACGAGGAATGGCTCCGTCAATGAACCCAAACTTCTTTCGTGCTCGAAGAGCGGTGCGGAATGACCGTGCCCATTCTTCATAATTATCGCCTTTCAATTGAACTTGGGTAATTAAAATACCCGGATTATCAAGGGAGGTAATGTCATATGGTGAAATCGTCCTCCGAGACGATTGGCTTTCGTCGAGTGATTGAGTGTCACCTAACATGGGTTAGTGTTTGCGTATTTGGCTCTGATACCATGTCAAAATACTCCCTCATCTTTCTCAGCCAAAACTGTTACAATATATACCGAGAAGTATTGAAGGTTGTTTCCTAAACTTATGCTAGCCTACCAACTGTACATCAAAACAATAAGGTTGTTTCCTAAACTTACACTAGTCTAGGTTGTATATCAAAGTAACAACTAAACAACTAAGCCTTCCGAATATTATGATATACATGATTACAGGAGATGATATATACAAGATTATAGGAGATATTTCCAATAAAAATGTTTTCTCTTTTTGTGATTAGCATCATGTTTCTCTATCTTCATCTGTTCGCTGTCATGCACACAAATCGAGCTCTTATCCTATCTGCTCCTCTATCTCAAAACGTGTTCAATATCAATAGCAAGATATGCACATGATTTAACAAATACAAATTAATTTGTTTGGCTATTTCTTAGGCCAGAACATATTTTATGGTAGAAAAATATTTCAAATTTGTTTGGATGAACTTGCAACTTGAAATAAAAAAAAAAAAATAGGTTTGGCAAGTCATACAAATTAAAATTAAGCAAGAAAACCATGTTACTTCTATATTACAGTTCACTCCATGAAAAACAATAAGAAACAAAATTTTAATAATTGAAAACAAATAATATATTAGTCCTACTAACTTCATTTGTAAGAATTTAAGCCATTTTTTTACACCAAATATAAATCAAGTTAATATATATACTTTTAAATTTCAAGTTATATTATTGAATTTAAATTTTAGATATAATGATATAATATAAATAAATATAAATTTAAAACTGCGGTTTTTAGTATTAATGGTTTCGATGATAATTTCTATCAATTTTTTATTGGTCATTGTTAGTGGTGATATCTTTAATGCAATTTTCTAAGTTTGATATTGGATTCTTATATATGAATGCTAATGTCATTTCTTTTATTTTTAGAATTATATTCGTGATAATACTAAATAATTAAATTTATCGTTACATTGTCTGCATATTATGGAATTATGGATAAAGTTAAAATCGAAATTATAGATAAAAGTTCTTTAAGATAATAAATTATATCATGGAATATATATTTTATTTTTTATTTTAATCGTAAAAATTCTTGATCGTTCTCTTAAATAGAACTTTTCTATCTTTTTTCTCTTAATAGATCTGCTCAATTTATTTTTTTAATGTTTTTAAAATAACTGATTTTTATATCTCAGTTAAGAAATAATATCTCAATATTTTACTTTACTTATTTCAACATATATTTGTTTAAATATTTAAATATTAATTATTGGAAATATTTGATTTATTACATCAATTGGTAAGATTATTATAAGCAGCTACATATTATTAGGGATATCTTCTTAAGCAATTACATATTAAGATATCTTCTTCCTGTACCTCCTCCATAGTCACACCCTCCACCTCCATACTTAGGTGGCTACAGTCATAACAACAAACCAAAATCACAATTTCAAAATGTTTTTATCTCTTTCTGTTATTAGCATCATCTTTCTCTATCTTTATCTGTTCGACTGTCATGCACACAAAAATCGAGCTCGTATCTTATCTTCTCCTCTATCTCAAAACGTGTTCAATATCAATAGCAACACATGATTTAACAAATACAAATTAACTTGTTTGTGTATTTCTTTGGGCCAGGACATATTTTATGGTAGAAAAATATTTCAAACTTGTTTGGATTGCAACTTGAAATAAAAAATTAGATTTGGCAAGTCATACATATTAAAATTAAGCAAGCAAACCATGTGTTACTGCTATCTTCCAGTTCACTCCCTGAAAAACAATAAGAAACAAATTTTAATGATTGAAAACAAATAATATATTAGTCTTACTAACTTCTTTTGTAAGAATTTAGGCTATTTTTTTACACCAAATCTAAATCAAGTTAATATATATATATACTTCATATAATATTTTCATTTTGAATACCGGACCCAAGTTTTTGTTTGAATTTAATTTAGTTTCTTGTTTTGATGTTTTTATTGTTGTAATTAATGAATAGTCCACTGTTGGTTCATTCCATAAGATAATTTTGGTTGGGTTCGGAATATTACTTTAAAATCAATTTTTTATTTTAATATTTAATAACAATCTTAAATGTCACACTTTTATTGATTTGGGAGAAACTACTGATCTATTGTTATGAACTATATTAAGTAGAGCTGCTAAACAAGCTGATATAGTTCAATTGACTTAGTCCGTATTTACAAATTTTTCTAAATGATTGTAATTCTTCAGTTTGATCCGAATGGGTCAGTGACCATTGTGGAATGTTTTAAAAAAATAGAAAAAAAACTTAAATAGAAGATAAAAATTAAATATATATATTTTTAAATTTTAAGTTATATTATTAAATTTAAATTTTAAATATAATGATATAATATAAATAAATATAAATTTAAAATTGCGGTTTTTAGTATTAATGATACTACACTTACGTTCAGGGTTTCAATGAGTATCGAAATTTTTTTCTTAGACATTGTCAGTGGTGATGTCTTTAATGCTTTAATGCAATTTTTTTAAAGCTTGATTGGATTCTTGAGATATGAATTATAATGTCATTTCTTATAATTTAGATATAGATATGAATGCTAATTCTCACTAAAAAAAAGGTAGTTAGACATTATTAATAATAATAATAATAATAATAATATAATAATAATAATAATAATAATAATAATAATAATTGAAAATATGATTCGGTCACTGATATGTGATTTGATTACAATTTCAATCACTTATTTTAGTATTGATTTTATTCGATAATTGATTCAATCACAAAATAAGATAATAATAGTACTAATAATAATAATAATAAACAATAAAAAATAATAATAATAATAATAATTAAATAAATAATAATAAATTTTTAAACCTTGTTGCAATATTTTGATAAAACATAAGATATAAAGGAGCTGCAGGAAGGAATAAGTGCTCAACAAGGAAAGAAAAGGCTAGCTATGCTGTTAATAATATAACAACATTGAAGTGGTTTAACACCAACTAAGGGTGTTCTGCATCATAAAGAAACAACAGTATCTTTTATGCTTAGAAACATGAATCATATATGTTTATCCTTGAATGTAGATATTGTGTAATTAAAATATAGTTTTTGTGATGTGTATTTTTTTGGTTGGGCTTGAAAAATAATAATAATAATAACAATAATAATAGTAATAATAATAATAAATAATAATAGTAAAAATAGTAATAATAATAATAATAATAATAATAAATAATTATCAATGAAATAACATGTATATTTTTCTAATTGGGCTTGGAAAATATAAAATAGGCAATGAAACGTAGTGTATCGCGTTTATCCTAGATTGAACTTGGCTTTGTCTTCCATTGCAATATTTTTCATCAATAAACCATTTTCTCCTTTCGTCTTCGCTCCCTTTTTTTGAAATCAGATCGCGCTCTCCAATCTCAAATCGCATTTTGATAAATTCTCTCTCACTCCTCACTTTCACTATTCTCTTCTCCCTCCCTTCCAATTCCTCATTCAATTATACCTCATTGAATATCTCACACCTCTGGATCTAAACCAAAAAAACATACCTCACTTCAGAAATTAAGCAGAAAAAATGGTAACACTCTTTACACTCCTCTAGTTTGATACTCGAGGACTTGTTTCTATTAAACTATTTGACACTGATTATTTTGTTTTAGTTTTCCTTTAGTTTCTTCATTTTATTTGTCGTGTTTTACCTGTTAACTACATTGACGTTAGTGGTATGATTATCTCCCTAGAAATGTTATTTTCGTAATGTGTATGTGGTTTTATCCCGTGATATAGAATTACAGGCCAAATGTTCTCTTTCTTTGATTTTTTTACTTTCCCTTTGCACCATTAATTTTTTTTAATCACTTATACCATTATATTCTAAATTAGTTTTCAAATACCAATTTCAAATCTAATGATATAAGTGAATAAAACATTGGTAACTAATGTTAGATACTAATTATCTTGACTTAATTGATTACTAAATTTAATAATTATTTTTATTTTGTAGTTATTTAACAATTAAAATAGAATGTGATGGTTATTTTAGTTATAATTAGTAATGATAATTGAGATTGATGTCTAAATAACTTTTTTATATAACATTAAATAATGTAAATTTAATTTATTGTTAAGGTGATTAAGATCAAGATCATGGTTAAAATTATAAAAAGTTCACATAATGTGAAGAAGATATGTATGTTAAAAAGTGCCTTAATTAAGTTTTATTTGAATTGAAACACATTCACCCAATAAATTGAAAATATAAGGGGATACATTATTAATTTGGTTTGAAATTTGATTTACTTAAAACCTAATTCACTAAAAAAAGTAAAGAGTTTTTCAATATTAAAAAAATAAAATATTTATTACATTAATTTTAATTGAGTGATATAATAAAATTTTAATTACATATTACATTAACTTTTAATTAATGTTAAGTTTTATTTGAATTGAACTTCTTCACGCAAGAAGACAACAAGAAGTATAGTTGATGCAGATAATATGTAAAATAATCACTATTCATTTGTTTTTGCCATCTTATTCCAGGATCCTACTGATCTTACTATCTCTCACATTTATAAGTGAGATATAAATCGTACATATTATATAAAAAACTAAGATCTTATAATTATGATTTTACGATATTTTATCCATCTTAACTACGTTACTCATTGTGGTTGCTAAACGTATTCGTGTATTAAAAAATATAGACTTATTGTGCTTGCTAACTTTTGTTATCAAATTATTATTAAAATCTTCACTAATAAATTAGGTTTCATTATTAATAGAATTAAGTATTTAATTAATAAAATTAATAATATTAAATAATGTTTAATATAATAATAATAATGTTAAAAATAATACTAACAATGAAAAATTAATAACAACAATATAATATTATTAATAATATTAAAAATATTATATTAATAATATTAATAATAAGTAATAATATTAACAATTATAACAATAATATTAATAAAGTTAATAAAAATAAAAATATTATTAATAATAATAGTAATATTAATAACAATACTTATAATAAAAATATTATTAATGATAATAATAATATTAACAATATCAATAATAATAATAATAATAATGTTAATCGTAATATTGATAATAATATTAAATATAATAATAATATTAAAAACAAAAAAATAAAAATATTAATAAAAGTAATAAAAAAATTAATAATAATAATAATATCAATAATAATAATAACGATATTAATGATAATAATAATATTAATACTAATAATATTAATTATAATAATAATATAAATAATAATATTAATTATTAATATTATCTACAGATTTAAATTTTTATATAAAATCTATAAATAAGGTAATTATTTATGAATGAATTCACCTACCAATCTAAATCTGTAAATAATACTAAAATTAGTTACGAATTTTTGTCTAATAATAATTTATAGATAAATCAATTTTTTTTTTTGTTGTGACTTAACTGTATCACAAGCTTTCTTATAATATATCTACATAATTAGACAAGGTTTTTTTTATTTCTTCTTACCATTTCCATTACTTCATTTGTTATTGGAACATCATTTAAAAAGTCCTTTTCTTAATATAAAAGCTGATTGTAAAACTCTCTTTAATATTTTAGATCAGACTTTAAAAAATATCTTATTAAATAGAACTTTCCACCAACGATATTAGTCATACTCATTTAAACCTTGGAGAATTTTTCATTTTAATAAACAAAGGTTTAGTATAGAAAAAAAATATTTTCTCTTATTTCTAAAATCTTTAGAACACATCTCCTTTATCTTAATGTCCACTTCTAGCTTTCTTACAATATTTCTTTTCTATCCATTTTACAAGATTTTTTTTTCAAGTTAATTCTTCCTATCCATCATTACATCAATGAGGAATAAAAGTAAGAGTATATGTTCTTACAAAAGTATTTCAAACACTTTTCTATATATCTTTATAGTAATCAATTTAGAAATAACCATTTAAAATTATGTATGAACCAATATTAAATGGTGGTTTTTGTATATATTAACCATATAAAAAAATTGCAAAATATTATAAGTTTATTATTCTGTTTCTTTCTCCATCAGTTTCAAAAATTGATATAGAATGATATCGTGAAATCTTTTGTAGTAATTCATATTTATTAGAGGTGGTTTCTAAAATTAAGTGCAGAAAATATTTGTGAAATAACAACATTAAATTGAACTTGAACAATACCATTTATAATATTCATCGGTTGCTTTTTAACTATTCAATGTTTATTTTTTTTTTACTTTTTATTCTATTTAATTGTTATATTTAAAGTTTACATAATATTAATTATTTTTTATTATTTATAAACTTATTTTTTTTTACCTAATCTTGAATTAGTTGACATATATGTATTTATTGTAATGTGGAAAAGAAAGATAAAATATTAAATTTTATAAACATTTCATTAAAGTTAAAAAAATTATTATTTTTTATTTGTTTCGAAATAAACTTAAAAGACTCATAAAATGAAATGAGAAAAAGTATGTGAGTCCAATAAACGTCATATTTTCTTTTTATGAACGATTAGAGTGGAAGTAGTTTTTATCTTGCGAAGTCAATGCCCTTAAATTGAAGAGATTGGTAACTAACGCATGGTGAACACGTCTTTGTTACATTAATTATGGAGAAGGAAATTTAGAAATTTAAGACTTTTGGTGTTATTTATTTATCAGTTCAATGAACTTCGATTTAAGAAAGTTCTCTTGTATGACGTGCCTTAATTAATTGAATTATTGACTACAAAGTAATTATACTAAACTATTAAATTTCTCTAAATAACTAATAACTCTAATATATATATATATATATATATATATATATATATATATATATATATATTTCATTAATATTTTTCGTATTTATTTTCTTTCGGATTATGCATCTACAACAACATGGATTTGATTATTGGGTTCTTTAAGTACGTGTTCGGTGTTAGATAAAAGCATTCAATAACATGAAACTCTACGTTTAATTTATTTATTGGGTTGTTTAAGTAAATTTTCTGTGTTAGATATACAAAAACATTTAATAAGATGATGAAACGCTACATTTAATTGGAGAACAATACCCATCACCCATTAATCTCATTTCTAAGATCAGTTAAACATAGATGTTGGAGTAGTTCTTTTACCATACCACAGATGTGCAATTTATCAAATCAAAATAATTATAAATTTAATTTCTAAAAACTGTTAATTAAGGATTACACTAAAATAAGCAAACATTAACAGCAAGTTAATAATCATAAGTTTACAAAATAACTATTTTAGAACATCTAAACTTTACAGAAAGCCAATAGAATTTCTCTCACTTTGTTTTATTAATGCGATAGACATTAATATATAGTTTTCTCCCTCTCTTCGGCAAATCTCTCAAAGTGGTATAACTTTTATCTGAAATTCTCAAAATGGTGTACTTTTTTATTTGTTTCTAGATATTGGTAAATAGTGCATAGGAGGATAATATCATTGTAAAGAAACAATGTCCTTATTACACAATTTAATTTAACATTAAATAAAATCAGAGAACACAATTTTAGTTTACTAGATAAGATTTCAATTAATGAGTTAATTAAAATTGAATAAAATTTCAATTAATGAGTTAATTAAAATTGTGAGAATACTGTGCAAGTAAAATAAATAGACAGTTACAAAATCATTTTATTTATTGATAAATATGTAATGGTTGAAATTAGTTCTGATTAAGTAATTGAATAATTGTGAAGTTAATTTGAATAGAAGAGTGTTTACATATTGTGAAGAAAAATTACCTAGATATCATTTAAAAACTAACAATAAATTTATTTAAAAAATTATATAATATTTTCAAATTTTTCTTTCTAAATTTATTGCTAAATTTCAATTTTATTTTAAATTATTTTTATATTAGTAACTAACTTCAAATATCCAACTTATACTTAATTTTGCTAAATATATTTTATTATTAAATTTTAATTTTATTTTATTTTTCTTTTCAATATCAAACTTACTCTTAATTTAATTTAATTTAATATATAAATAGACATAATTTTTATTTCAATCATTAGATATTTATCAATAAATAAAACAACTTTGTAACTTTACATTATTTTAATTACACAGTAATAATACAACACACGTGCCAAAAATAGAAGAAGAAGAATGGGTAGAGAATTTTAATTAACTCATTAATTTTAATTTGATTGCACCATTTCTAGTAAACTAAAATAGTGTTATCTTTTCATGATTTTATTTATTTTTTCACATTGACAAGCACAATTTACTATATCGAGAAATAAATAAAAAATACACCATTGTGATAATTTGACATAAAAATTACACCAATTTAAAAAATTTGCCCCTCTCTTCCTATTATCACCTTTATATAGATTTTTCATAGTGATTAAATGTTTTAAATTGTATACTGACTAAACATACTCTGCTTATAAAATAACATCGAGTCACATAATATTTTCACTTATTATTATTATTTTATATTTACTGTCATCAGAATATAATAAATTTTTATCAAAAAAAGTTTTCATGTAATTAACTAAAAGAAATTTGGTTGTGAAAAGATATTTTGCCATAATATAAACCCTATGTACCTACACACATGTTGAACACCCTAACCCCACTCCTCCTTTGCTCTCCCTACGAACATGGAGCTCTTCCCCTTCCTCTTCCTTGCCCTTTTCTTTGCTCTCTGTCTCTACTTCGCTAGAGAAAAACCCCACAACAACAAAGCCTTAAAAGTCTACCCTCTCATCGGGAGCTTACCGGCATTCCTCAAAAACCGCCACCGCTTCCTCGAATGGACCACCCAACTCCTCAATCACTGCCCCACCAACACCGCCGTCGTCTCCCACCCCTACAGATTCAACGTCGTCGTAACGGCCAACCCCGACAACGTGGAACACATGCTCAAAACCCGATTCCAAAACTACCAAAAGGGTGAACGCTTCATCCACCTCCTCCAAGACTTCCTCGGCAACGGAATCTTCAACTCCGACAATGAAACCTGGAAGGTGCAGCGAAAAATCGCCAGCCACGAGTTCAGCACCAAATCACTCCGTAACTTCATTGTCAACTCCGTCACCACCGAACTCCAAACCAGGCTTCTTCCAATCCTCTCCAAAGCCTCCCAGACAAACAGGGTCCTCGATTTGCAGAACCTCTTCGAGCGCTTCAGCTTCGACAACGTCTGCAAGCTAGCCTTCAACGTCGACCCCGCCTGCCTCGGCGGTGACGGCACTGCTGGCGCCAAGTTCATGAGATCGTTCGAGGATGCCGCCAAGCTGAGTTCAGAGAGGTTCCTGAGCGTGTCTCGCTTCGTGTGGAAAACAAAGAAGCTGTTCAACTTTGGATCAGAAGGGAGGCTCAGAGAATCAATCACCACCGTCCTCGAGTTCGCTGACTCCATCATACGGTCGAGATTGGAAACGAAGGAACACACCCGCGACGACGAAGATTTACTTTCGCGGTTTATGAGAGCAGAGGAGAGCTCACCGGAGTTTCTTCGCGACGTTGTGATAAGTTTCATTCTCGCGGGGCGTGACTCGACGTCGTCCGCGCTCACCTGGTTCTTCTGGATTCTTTCTTCCAGACCTCACGTGCAGAGAAAAATTCGCGACGAAATCGCTAGGGTTCGGTCGGCCACGGGCGTTGTTGGCGCGTTAGGGTACGAGGAGCTGAGAGAGTTGCATTACTTGCATGCGGCCATTTCAGAGTCGATGAGGTTGTACCCGCCCGTGCCGGTTGACACGAAGGAGTGTCAGAACGACGACGTTTTGCCGGACGGAACGAGGGTTGGTAAGGGGTGGCTGATAACATACCACACGTACGCCATGGGAAGAACGGAGAGCGTGTGGGGAAAGGATTGTACCGAATATAATCCCGAAAGGTGGTTGGAGAATGGCGCGTTCCGAACGGAGAATCCGTTCCGTTTTCCGGTGTTTCACGCGGGTCCTCGCATGTGTCTGGGGAAAGAGATGGCTTATATTCAGATGAAGTCCATTGCAGCTTCGATGATGGAGAGGTTTGAGATTGAGGTAGTGGATAAGGACACGTGTCCAGAGCATGTCCTTTCTTTGACGTTGAGGATGAAGGGAGGGTTGCCGGTGAGGGTAAGAGTAAGGGATGGCTGCTAAGGGTGGGTTCTCTTCCACCACTGCATGCTTCAACCGTTTGTGATAGTTTCAGGAAATTTAAATTAAGAATAAGTAAAATATGTATATAATATGTTGAACAGGTTATGAATAACTGATCCGAAAGTAGTATTACGATCTTTTATATAATTAGTGATAAGTGTTTTCATGATCATAGAAAAATCAAAGATACTGAATTCTGTATTCTATACAAGAGGTACAAATATATATTAATTCAATTATGGAAGTATCTTAATATAGCGCTCTTGAAAGGTATTATAATTGTCGAGTTAAGAGAGGACGATCAAGTTGCTCATCACAATTTTGTAACTAATCATATGACCTAATAAAACTTTTCCAAGTCATTTACCGTTTCCACTACAAGTCATAAAAATTCAAAAAATATGGAGAACAATCCATTTGTTCCCCATCTAAAAAGTGAAATGTGCTTATGTCTACCTTCTGGATATTCGGATGCAAAGTTTATTTTGATATTCGGATCTAGAACCAAAAATAGTAATACGTACTCTCCGGTTTTTGCTATAAAGCATTATTAACCGAGTTATGTGGTAAAAAAATAGGTGAACCAATTCTTATAACTTTCTAAGGAATGATATTGTCTTACCTATTTTATTTTTAATAATAAACATTTTAGTCTTTGCATATTTCCTAAGATATTGATATTGAAAGGGCTGAAACTAGAAGCATTTAATTTGTCTTGTCAAAGTGATGGTGTAGAAGTACATGCTAAATCTAAAAATGGTTAATGCCCGTAAGTATATTTATCAATGGGTAATTTTCTCACCCACTAATATCTCTTATTAATAAAATTACTACTAAACTATAAGGGCCACACAATCTATACGGTAATGGCCACATAATCTAAATAATAATATTATAATAATTATTATTATTTATTATATTTATAATTATGATTGTTAATATTATTAATAATATTATTATTATTATCTTTAATAATATTATTATTATTTTTATTATTATCATTTTTATTAAAAATGATAATAATATTAATAATAATATAAATAATATCAATAATAATATTGATAAAAACAATATTAATAAGATTCATAATAACAATAATAAATTAAAAAAATTTAAAATACTAATATTATTAATAATTTTAATATGGATAATAAAAATAACATTAATAATAATAATATTGGAAATAAGAATATAAATGTTAACATAGTAATAACATTATTGATAATATTATTATTAACTATTATAATAATAATAATAATAATCATATCACAAATATTTTTAATATAACTGAAAATAATATAAAAAATATTAATAATATTAAAACTATTTTTCATATAAATATAAATAATGTTGATAATAATATAAATAATATGAATAGAAGTATTAATAATATTCCATATATTAAAAGACAAATAATAATAATGTTAATATAAATAATAATAATAATAATATTATCAATAATATTAATAATATTTTTTGTATAAATATTAATAATATTAAAAACTTTAAAAATATTAAAAACAACATTAATAATTTGAAAAAAAATATAATACTGATAATAATAATTATAATTTTAATAATATTATAACTAACAATATTAGAATAATAATAAAAACAATAATATTAGCAATAATATTAATAATATTCACCTTTCCTAATATTATTATTAATAAATCAATATGAACATTATTAATAAGAGATAATAGTAGTTTTATCCATAAATATAAGTTCTTAGGTATTACCCAAGGACATAGGTCCGTAGGTATTACCCACGGACATAGGTCTGTAGGTATTATCTACGAAAATAGTTCGTGGATAATACCTACGGATTTGTCTCCGTGGGTAATATCTACGAACCTATGTCCGTGGATAATACCTATGGACTTAAATCCGTGGATAATACCTACAGACACATATATGTAGGTAATAATCCGTGGGTAATGTTGAAAAATTTACCTACGGATACAAATCCGTGGGTAATAATCCGTGGGTAAATTGAGTTTTTCTTGTAGTGAGTACTAGTGAGTTTTGTCAAAACTATCAAATAAAGTAGGCTTTTTTTTTTTCTTTGTATTATATTGACATTGTGCATATGGTTCCATTATATTCCACACTTCTTAGGATTAGTTATCATTTTGGATCTTAATCTATATTATTTTTTTTTTATTTAAGAATAATCTAGGATATAACCCATGATTGTTTATGGGGTAATGACTTAAATATTTCATTGTACTTTTATGGAGAATCAAATATATTTAACCTTCTCTATTCATTTTATATGATTAAGACTTGCTAATTTGGAAGGACCATATGTAAATTAAAAACATTAATTTTCATAGTAATCAAGTGTTTATTTAGACTATTACAAAAAAGACAAGAAAAAAAAGCTTAACTTAACACAATCTTTGCAAGTTTAAAATAGTGTGATAAAATTTTATTAGAAAATTTGTGAATTGTAATATGAGGTGTATGTGTACATATAACACCTCATATTTTAAATTATAAACTACAAAGTTGTGTGTTTTCGTGATTGACATAATGAAACTTTTGAGAATGATTGTAGAGTTGTGGTCCTTCACAAACCGAGCAAGTGACTAAGTCTTAGGTCGGAGAAGATGTTTTCACCCAGAAGTGAACTATTCAGCACACCAAAGAAACAACTCATAATAATCTCAACACTTAGATGAATAACATAACATACAAAAACATAGATGAATACCATCATAACTATTAACCTTCCACCCAACTAAAAGTTCAATCACATTGAGAAGTAGATGACTTGACTGATTTAGATACATATCTAAAGGCCTATATGACTCAAATATTCTTTAATGACCGTAAAATCTTCTCTCTCTCTTAGTGATATAGCGTAGGTCAAAGGTTTATGCAAAGTATAAAAAACAAACACCTATACGTAAGTCGAAATTACATTGGCTTGTTGGGTGGAGACTATCTTACGTCGGCCACACAACCTAACGCTTAACTGAATGTAATAAAGTAAATGGCAGAAGCTTGAGGGGGTCAGCCCACATTATAATATAATAATAAATTTATTTTGAGGGTTGCGTGGGTTCGGCCGGACACACATAAATTATTAAATATCTAATTAGGTGGAGTTTGTGTGGGGGTTGGCCCACACTTATAAAATCAAAAAATTTATTTTGAAGGTTGTGTGAGTTTGACCCTCGCATTCGTAAATTATTAAATATTTAATTGGGTAGAGCGTTAGGGAATTGCGGGGGTCTGACTGACGCTTAAAATAAAATAATACATTATTTTTATTGTTGTGTGGGTTTGACCCTCGGATGATGTGAATTATTAAATATTTAATTGGCAGTAGCGTGGATTGAGCCCACATAAAGAGTAATTTAAAAAAAATGTTTAAAAAAAAAAAAAAAAAACACACCCCTGAAAATTAGAAAACATCCAGCAACAACAGAATAAGAACATTAACAACCTTATAAATTGAAATACAAAATTACAATTATAGTCAATTAAAAAAATAAACTGAAATGTTTAAAAACAAAATTGCAGTTTTAAAATAAATGAAAAAAAGACATATGTAGAACATATTGTAAAACTCATGGGAAGGGCTTGTCGTCATCAGCTTCATCATAGTACGAGTGAACTTGACTCGTACCAGTTGAAGTATCAACACATTGATGATCCATCATGGTGGCAAGTTGTTGTTGCACGAGCTTCACATGGTCCTACAACTAGCTAGTTATTTCCTTTGTCGTTCTTGCTTCTTCCTTTGCTTCGTTGACTTCGTTTTGAAGTCGCTCTTCAAAGGCCACGTGAGTAGAGTAATTAGTGGCAGAAGCAACGAATGACAACTGAATGGGGGAAGACACTCCTTGGTGGTAGTTAGCAGCCAAGTCTCATGTGCCATAAACTCAACCTTTACTCTTTCCTCCAGTAACCTCCTTCCAAGCTTGAATCTTGGTTGCTGGATCTAGATGAGGAGCATCAATGTTGGAACTTGATGAGCTTTTTGATTATATGGCCCTCAATCGATGATGATAATTTTCCTATACTATGATTATAACATCGAAATGTTAGAAAATTAGATTAAAAATTTTGAATGGATGAGAGAAAATTTTAAGATTAAACTTACATAAGTCTCGTGTGAGCGAGTATTAACCCATACACCCTTCTTATTCTTGTGAGTGGCCATAAACTAATATTATTCTTCGTAGTAACATTTCTTTGACTTTGTCTAATCTAAAAGGGCCTGAGCGCATTTATCCCTATACTTAAACATCAAATTAAGGACTTCAAATATACCTAAAAATCAAATTAAGGACTTGATTTAGACACACAATTTGCTTCACATATCATTTTTAAAGTGTTAACCATTGAACTGACCTGAAATGCAAAGCTGAGTTTAGGAGTAAACCGCAAACCACCGTAGACCACCGAAGACCACGCCCAAATGTCGACCACCACAGACCACCGCAACACGTAATCCCAAATTAAAAAAATCAAGAAACCCAATGGCGAAATCAAAAGTTAAACTGAAGAATGAACCAAATTCCAACTTACAATGCAATGAGGATCCAATTTGAACACAAATGGTGAAGAAATTTTAGGATATGGGGCACAGGTTACTGCTCGTGCCGAAGACAAACGCGTAACAGGAAATTTTAGTTTGGGGGTTTTTATAAGGTACTGCGTCGACCATGTATGAGCTAAACCCATGCTTTATAAATTTAACCATGCGACGACCCAACCCACGCACCATGCCATGTATGCCTCATATGCGTTGGTCTGGCCTACACTAACCTAGGATTAAAAAAATGTGTCGGCCAAGCCCACGTCTGCTGTAAATTTATTAAATTTTAGTTAATTATAAATTTATTATTTTTAATATATTTCTTAAAATATTGTGCCAGAAGGGTAAATTTTCTCAATAACCCTTTCGATGGAATCATATATTTGTAAAAGCAGTAAAACAATATAGCAAATTCCTTCATTATTGTTGTAGTCATGGTCATAATTTTTATAAAATAGTTTTATATTAACTCGACTAACTAATAACTTAATAACCTAGGTCCAAAACACATTGTAAACGATATTTTCATATTTTCGTGATAACGAACTAAACTTTACAATTCCTAGTAACCATTACATGTATTTTTATATGTTATTTTATATATTTTTAATATAAATAAATATATATATTATAATAAGCTATAAAATAAAGTGTGTAATTATTTTCTGTGGACTTAACAGTTTATCTCTACTAGGTAGTAGGGATATTAAATTTAGTTATCAAGAAAACTTTTGTCTTTTAATGCATTAGTACATTTTTTAGTGATTTTTTTATGTACAATTACAAAAAATAAAGTATTGTGATATTAAAATATAATTAAAATTAAACAAAAAATAATTTGAAAATCTTCTTTATTAATTTTTGTGGATAAATGACAATTTTATAATTATTGGTAATACCTGAAAACTTTGTTCACCCTCACATGTTTTATAATTGATAACCTTCATTCATAATTCAAATGCTAGTATGTTACTCTAGGTTAAATTAGAGAAAATTATATTTTTAGTCCTGTATTTTTTTTTTGTTAAATTTGGTTTTATTTTTATTTTAAAATTGATAAATCAATCCTTTAATTTTTGAAAATATGTGATTTTAGTTACTTTTATATTTAAATTAAACATTTAACAATTAATTTTATCTGTTACAAAGTTGAAGAAATCACTATATTAACATATGTTTTGAAGTTTGAGAACAAGTTTATTAATTTAAAGATATAAGAATTAAAACTAACTTTTATGAAAGATATAGAGACCAAAACTATATTTTTTTTCTAGAATATATTATTTACATAGAAATATAAGTAATATATTATTTACATAACAACCTAGGTTGGAACGTGTCTTCCAAATTGATTAGAAAAGAATTGACTCCTTATCTTATATTTTTATGAAACAATACTTATTTAAAAGAAAATTAAAATTAGTATGTGCCAGTGTAATACATGATTATTGCACGAAACCACATAATTTTATATCAAGCCACATAATATATAAATGTTATTTTCGTTTTTTAAATGCCACATGTTATTTATTCTTTAATTAGTTTTATATTAATCTAGTTATTTTTCTTTTTTTTCATTTCGATGTGCTTATTTTTATTCATTTTCATAAATACATTTTGTCAACACCCAATTTCGTCTGGGCAAGTAAATTATTTCAGATTATAAAATAATACAAAAATTAAAATAAAAGGGTGTGTTATCTAGTTTTATTATATTATTGTCATTTAAAAAAAAAGAGACTTTGGTTCCATTATATTCAATAAATAA
>Ga0209489_104016_pt1 | contig 27743 bp, 13 predicted proteins | sample SiratrowhiteBW_FD_187527 | JGI IMG/M metagenome (GOLD analysis project Ga0209489, IMG submission 187527) | Root nodule microbial communities of legume samples collected from California, USA - Siratro white BW (SPAdes) (version 2) | ecosystem: Host-associated > Plants > Roots > Nodule | place... | reverse complement strand
TTGTATTTTTATATATATATATATATATATATATATATATATATATATATATTATATTTATTGTATTGTCTTTATTTGATATTTTTAAGTGACTTAAGATTATATGTGAGATTCAAGGGTCAATATATTTAATAATTCTTGAATTTTAATTTTTTCTTGCAACGACTTGATAATTGTTTAGATTATTATTATAAATTTGAACTTAATACTTCGGTCTATAACTTATATGTATATAGCACTCATACACGAAGTATCACTCACTTATTACTCAATTTTTATATTTACTTATATTCTTTTTCACTCTCTTTATTAATTACTTGTTGACTTGACTTTTGGAATGTGTTCTATAATAAACATCTCATCAGTCTTCAAAACTATAACAATTCAGATACTCAACTATTTGGATTCAGATCAAGTCAATTTCGATATACCTTGTCAAAACACCAATTCGATTTTCAGTAAGAACATATATAAAGATCTAATGTTAAAAAAGATCACATCTTTAAGAAATATGATTATCCATGAATCATATCATACCAAAATATATAGATGTTGGTAATTGCTGAGATCCAAAGCTGAAGAACATGTCAATTTCATGGGATTTCGCTCACTAATTAGCACTACTTGCTATCTGCATGATACTGTGACAACTCCACCACCATAATGATAGTTCCCTCTACAAATGGACACAAATGTGCTCCTTCACACCACCCAATATCCGTTGTCTTCTTGTGAGGAATGTTAGATTTTCAGGATAAGTTTGAGAATTTTTGGGGACCAATGTTGGCTACTGGGAACTTGGAAAGCCGTGTGACAATAATCTAATTATAAGTTTCAGGGAAAAAAGTGAACTTTTCTGATCTTCATCAGCTGACATGTGACCATTAGATTGAGATGCTAAAACGCAACTGCAATTGAAATGAGTTGTTGCATTCTTTGAACAATCACAGACACATACCCACGTTCTTTGGGATATAAATTTTGTAAAGATAACTCAACACAAAAAGATAAGTATGAACAAATGCTAGTGGAAGCATGATGAAAAAATGGAGAGTTGACTGATTAAGCAATTTAATACTTGTAGGTAACAAATTAAGCAAGGTTGACCATCAAACAGATCAATTGATTGATAGCAGGATTCCATTGATTAATAGTTATATAATTGTCTGAAGTAATTAGAAAGAAAAAGTTTTCATCTTTCCAAAACTTGTTCATAGTAGTTTTGGAAAATTCATCTTTCCAAAACTTTTATTTCATTTCAGAGTAACGTGATGAATGTTATAAGCAAATGAAAAGACTTGAGTGGGAAAGTTAATGGCATGATTTGAATTTGGGTATGCTATGACTCCATTTTTTTCATTATCTGATGAATTATTAGATGATATTTATGAAGTTTGTTCCTGCACATTAATTGGTGAAATTATTATTTTTGTCTGCTAGCACTTTTGTGAGAAAGCTTACAGTTTTGGAAGTGGAGATTGTATTCATGCAAATTTATAATTTTTTTCAGTCACAACTTTTGAACCTTCAACCTCTGTCACTTCCTACATAGAAATTTCAAATGTAAATTGTCTTTTTTTTTTTAAATAATAGGGCACTTTTTACAATATTTTCAGACAGAGCTTTAAAACTTTTAACCTCTGTTACTTTCTTTGAAATTTCCAAGGTAAATTGTAACTTTTAAAATAATAAGGTTTTTTTACCATAAACTTTTTCAGACAACTTTTAACCTCTGTTACTTTCTTTAGAAATTTCGAAGGTAAACTGGATTTTTTAAAATAGTGGGTACTTTTTACGGTAATTTTGAGACAGGTTTATAAATTGTTTCTTTAATATTTCTGGCCATATAAAAACTTTAAGAATATCTGTGAAGAAATTGTGAGATTCATACTCTAATTTGGATATAACTTAGACTCACTATTACATTTACTTAGCTTAGTATAAAGAGTAATATTTTGAGAAAATAGATCAAAATGACGTATAATTCAAAATTTTAAAGACAAATTTATCTATGCTTTGAACGTAGACACCGAAAGTAAATTTTGACATATAAAAAGTTCAAATAGTTCACAGACAATTACGAATATATTTCACTCCATAACTCAGTTAACTTTGTTCATTAAATCGTATTTAACAATATTAACATTAACATCTAGTGGGTTCAAATTTCCATATTTATGGATTCACAGTTAAACATGACTTTACTTATGCTTCTTACTTCAAATAAATTACAAATAAATTAAGATGATATTGATTATATTTTATTATATTTGAGATATTATTTGTTTTTGAAAGAGTTTTATCACAATTTTATTCTTAAAAATAATTTAAAAGGTTAAGAAAAAAATATGTATTTAAATTATCTTTGCTTTAGATTTTTAAGGTCGATTTGTATAAACGGATGGAAAGCCTATCATTTACTGCATAGAAAGAAAGTTATTAATTTAAGGAATAAAATAATAATAAAAAATAAAAAATGCGCCAAAAGTTTTACTGTTTTATATTATATAATATAATATTTTATATTATTTAAATAATTAACTTATTAATATTTATATTATATTATATAATTAATTATATTATATAATATAATAATTAATATTAATATTAAATATTATTATTAAAATAATAATAAATTTAAGAAAATTATAAAATAATAATAAAAAATATTAACAAAAATAAAAATATTAATAGTAAATTTAGAAAATTATAATAAAAATAATATATTACAATATTTTTTAATTAAAAAATTAAAATATCTATCACTTCTATCACATCACTTTCAAGCCTTTTACTCAAATCTCTTAATCCAAACAACCTAACTTTCTATATACTATCATTTAAAATCCACTCTCTCAACCAAACATAACCTAAAGCGATGAAAGATTATTAGATATACTAACATAAATCTCTATTCTAGGATTAAAGAAACAAAGATTTATCTTTGAAACTATTTTTCCATCTTTACACATTATGTCACTATTTTGACTTTGGTATATTGAGATAACAATGTTAGGGTCAATAACTCTGGTTGAAGATTTCATATAGACTAGATAAAAGATATTTTAATAGTTTATAGATGGATACAAACTTCTCTTTACAGACCAGTTTTATAAAGTTAAATTAGGTTTAAAAATTAAAAAATTAAAAAAAGAAATCCTTATCTATAAATATAAACTATATGAAGAATTATTAAGCGTATTAACAACATGTTATTTTTTAATTAACATGTAATCAAAACTATCCAATTAAGGAAATATTCCATATTGATAAAAAGAATATAGATCTTTAATGTTTCCAATCACAATGGTGTTTTAGATATCAGAACACATCTTCTTCCATGAAATTTTGTCGGCAATGTGTGATACCTGAGTGATAAATAGAACAGAGCTATAATCAATATCTTAATTATTTGCGGTCGAAAGTGGTGTTTAAGACAGATTACACGCTAATTGTGATTATTCTTCGCCACAAATATAAAGGAATGGAAAAGGAGAGTTTACATTATTTGCTTTCCTTGCCCTTTTTATGAAACTATCACACACTCTTATTTGTCTTTTACTCGTGTGTAGAACGATTTGTGTGACCGTCATGGGTCACTTGGTCACTTCGAAAAAAAGAAAAGCAAACCCAACTTTTTCTTATCTCCCTTGCTTACATTTTACTTTTTCTTTTGCCCTTCTTCTTCTTTAGAAATATATGTTATATCTATAACAGTAAATATATATTTAATATTTAACTATTTTTTATTCTTTCTAGACTAGACAACTTTATGCTTTAACAAATAAAAATAATTTCTTATTTAATAAAATAATTAACTCTATAACTTATTTACTCAAAGTAACTCTACATACTTTCTCCACTTAAAAAGTTATATTACAAATGTTTTATTAATACATACATTATATTTTAATTATGTCTTTAAATTTTATTAATCTTTATATTTTATGATAATGAAAATAAATATTAAAATAAAAATAATTTAATAATAATAATAAATAAATAAATATCTCACTTATCACTTTTTTTACTTAATTTAATTCATCTTACTTTTCAATTTTTTCTCTCTTTATTTTCCTTTTTTTTTTTTGTTCCCTCACTTTCTATAATCCATTCTAAATAAGGGATAAATGAATGTGATGTGATTTTTGAAATATTTAAACAAAGGTAAAGTTAGGAACAAGAAAAAAGAAACAATAATGAATATATGTTCTCATATATAAACATATATAAATGCATGTACATAATTGACTCTCTTTAAAACATAAATGTTATATAATTTAGATTTAATGATATTAAAACTGAAATTAAGATGATTTGTGGGTAATCAATGAGATAGAAAATGAAAAATATTTTAATGGTGAATTAACTCATTGTATCAATAACATAAATATATAACTAGCGAAATAAAGTTCGTTAAAAAAGAGTATAATAGAATATTATAAATAAAATATTTTAAGAAATACTGAAAATAGTTATAATCTTTTAGCGTTGGTCGATGAAGATTCAAATACACTCAGTCAAACTCACTTAAGATACACACATAAATTTTGAAAATTAATATGGGTTAAGCAAATTTTAAAAATGACGTTAGATTCTGAAGAAAAAAAATAGTGACGGTCAATGCAACACAAAAAGAAATAATTATTTAGTTAATAAAAAATAAATATCGATCAAGCTGATGCTACATCATGTATATAATTTTTTATTATATTTTTATATGTGTGTCGGTTAGATGCATGTAAAATGTGAAATCCTTCTTTAAAAAAAAAAAAAAAGTATTTGTGTGCACTGTTCACTCTTTTTCTCTTTTAAAATCCTCTTTTCTAATTTTAAAACTCTCTTTTTCTTAAAAAAAAATATTCTTTCCACCATTCATCAATTTCATATTCTAGTTGCACCTCTCAAATTTCATATTTTAGTTGCATCTATCAAGAGTTAAAAAATTTAAGTTTTGTGTATTGAGTTAAATATAAATCTTTGACAATAATCATAATATAAGTTTTTCCAAACCATAAGTTGATGTGTAGATTTTAGGTGTGGTGAAAAAATTTATATGTAAAGTTTGTAATAATTAAGATTGGTGTTTAATACTGAAATTACAAAAATTTGATATAAATTTTTATACTTTTTAATTTAAGATACTTTGACCTTACATTGTAGTAGTCATAGTTTTTTATTAAATTTTTTATGTTAACATGTTTATATATTACTAACTTATTCTAATTCTCTTGATTAAACTAACTTATTATAATTCTCTTGATTGTATATTTGAATTGTAATGATGATATAATGTATTTGAACAAATAATAAACTTTAAGTTAAAGGATATGAAGAGAAATACTGACTTGGTAAAGTTTAAAATGTTATAACATTTATTAAATAACAATTGTTTAACATTTAAGTCCATTCTTAAAAATTGTTAAAATAAAAAAATAAATGATAATCATGTTAATATATATATATATATATATATATATATATATACATACTTGTGAGCTGTAATTAAGCGTCTGTATGCAATTGGAAATTATAATTAGATTTATCTTCGAATTTCATTTTGCACGTTCATTTTGGAAAACGTCTAACTTCCTTCAGTCACTTTGTCCTAAATTCTATTTGCCAAATCTCGTTTCTTTAAATCTTTATGAAAACCCTTCGCTAAATTGCAGCTCAAACCTGTAATTTAAAACCTAATTTGAAAGCTTTCAGTTCCAAATTGTGTTTAGCGGTTCAAAGGTTTGAGTTCGTGAAGCTTTCAACTCCTGATTGTGTGTTCATATTTATTGAGTATTGAGTTATTTCTTTTCGGTTGCGGTATTATTTCAATATATCAGTAAGTTAAAATGTGTTAAAATGTATGTTAGAAATTTTAGAAAATAGAATAAGCAAATGAAAGGGTAACTCATTACACAGTTGGTCTTATTATGGTGTTGTTTGTCTCAAACCTATTTATTGTAATGGATTTCATAACTAGTTAATTGTGGCAGTTTTTATGTTCATTCTTGACATTTTTTCCTTCATTTGTATCGTTTTAGTTGATGTTGTATTAAATATTATATTTTTTTTACATTCTTATAATATTGATCTAGCTGACATAATTTGCGTCAATTCAGAGGCCAACGCTCTACCTTCCACGATTTGTGTGTCTGCTGTTGACCGACGCAAATTGAAAATTTTTGTATCGACTTTTACCTATTTATTTTCAATTTTAATCAACTATAATATTAGTTTTTCTTGTAGTAAAAGAAGATTTCAAAATATACCCTATTTAATTATTATATATTTATAATTTACATGTAAAATGTCTAACTTGAATATTTATATGTGTGCATATGTATCTTTCTCTAACTGTCCTTAGATAAGAAAAAGAAACATCTAAATTTTACCATAATCACTTTATTCTTATAAAAACATTAAGAATTTAAAATTCAAACCTTAATTAGAATTACCTTTATTTGCATATTTTTTTATTTAACAACATTTTATAACAGATATATGTATGAGAGTACGACATATACTAGATAAATATTTGAGGTATGATAGTATATATGAATATTTTTTAACAATAGAACTGTTTTGTAATATAATATGATATTATGTATTGTGTTAGTGTAAATTGATGTGATCTACGCTAACCGTTATTGAATATTAGTAAAAACAATATTGATGTTTGATATTTTATTTATTAGAAAAGTTGATTTTTTTTCAATCTAAAATATTTTTTACTATAAAATATTCCATTTTCCATTTTAGTTTATTGTCTTTATTTCGTTTGTTTTTTCATTGTAATGAAATATGTCACATTAATGTTGGATGATGTGACAAATGTTTCATAAATCAATAGGTTTTTTAAGAAAATATTGCAAATTTTGATTTTAATCCTAACAAAATGTAAATTTTCAATATATGTAAGTAAATTTTCAGTGCATGTAAAGTTAACGTACTGTTTATTATTGTTTAAAAAAATTGGAAACTACAAAACTAAGAGCAAGGCTCATTAAATAAAAAATAAGATTACTAAATTTTATAGTTTTGAATAAATTTTAACACACTTAAAACAATGTTGTAGAAAGTGTATTGTTATTGTCTTATCTACTAGGTATGTTATAACATTAAAATTTTGAAAACGCACTGTCAGCAATTTATGTTATGATTGATTTCGAGTGTTGATGGAATCAATATAATAATTTGTTGACGAACTGATTGGATCACCTAGATCGATTTAGTTTTAATACGAATGCTATGTTGACCAAAATGTTTATATCGCTATTCATGTCAACATACTTATAACGCTAGTAATTTTAATTAAATGAGACATTTCAAAGTTATTAGAATAAAAAATAAATAAAAATGAAGAATTAAAATTAAATATACAATATTTTATTAGATGAGAATCACATTTTATATAAGCTTAGTGTAAGATTCAATTGTTACAAAAAAATAGTGGAATTGAGTAAAGTATTTTTAGTAAAGAGAATTTCGAATTGTGAATGTTATGTGTTAACAACTTTTTTAATTAATTTGAGTTAGTGTAATAGTTTTAAGTAGAGAAATGATACATTTTATACAAAATAGTAAGAAGTGGTGCTCTCGTAAATTTTTTGAAGGCTTTTAATTGTTATCTATGTTTCAAATAAGTTATAATTTATAGATGCATGGGTTGAATGTAAGGTTGCAATACTAGAATTTCTTATTCGATTGAGAAATATATTAGTTAAATAATTGTTTATCATTTGAATGAGGTGATTACTTTGAATAACCTCTTAATTTAGAAAACTTCATTTAAATAATATTATTATATTTTTCACATGGTATAATTATTTAAACTTATTCTAAATGTGTCAAATATTAAATAGTCATTCTATAATCTCGTATTTTATATTTTAAGTGTTGTAGTTCATAAAGCATGACTATGATTTAAATAATGTAAAAGAATGAGAAAAATTAATGACATTATTAATGTAAGATAATATTATCAAGAAGGTGATACTAGTTGGTATGAGTATTGATCAGTTATGAATGCATTACTTAGATATTTATTCTTTTATTAATATCATGAATCATATATATTATAACACTAAGTAATGATGTATTATAACGCTAAGTAATGATGTGATTGTATAGAGTGATGAATCACACTAAATTAATTGAGTGCGTTAAGACTAAACATATAAACATAGTCGTAGTAGAAAGAATAAGATTGACACACGCATAGTAAATATATATATATATATATATATATATTAGTTTTACATGTCCAGATTCAATATAATATTATCAAAATAGTTGATCTTATAATTGGTAGAATTTTTTTTAAGGTATTTAGACAATAAATACATTTGATGTATTTAATTAAATTATATTCCATGAATATGTTATTTTCTTTTAAAATTCCAACTTCATTTTAGAAGAATATGTTTTATTTTATTTAGTTTTATAAATCAATATATATGGGTAATTAATTTTGTTTTGAGTAGGTACTTATATACATTTTATATCGTGTGGTTTTATCCTAATAATGAATGTGGATGGTTAAAATAACAAATTCAAAAATTTGTTGTATAGAATCAATATTTATTTATCTGTATCATATTGGTATTTTAATTTTTGTACAATACATCGTAATTATTTATGTAATTAAAATTTAAATAAATTTAATTTCTCTTTTAGTTTCTAGTGTTATTGTTAAAATTTGATTTTGGTCCTCCATTCTTTTTCTGCGGCTTTGGTTCCTATTATTTTAACTATTAATTTACTATCTAATATTGGAAAAGATGTCCAACAGCAGTATTTTCATTAAGTATGTTACGTTAAAAAAAAAGTAAAAATCATATCATTAAAATGAGTGTCACAGATCAATTATTCCTTTTAAACACTCAAACACATAATTAAACATGCATAAATCACGATTTCTAAATTATGTTACAATCATCAATACTTTTTACAATGATAATTTTATTATTTGTACATGAATTATTTATGGATAAAATATTTTTTTATTCCTTTGAAAAAGTTATATTTGATTTCAGCTTTTTAAAAATATTTGTATACTGTTTTTGTAATTTGAAAATACTATAATTATATTTTTGAAAATTTATAATTACCAATAACATTAATTATAATTATTTTGAGAATAAAAGTGGAGTACTTTGAAATTAAAGTAATAAAAATAAGTCAATTTTTTTTTTGAAGCATTAAAGTGAATTGAGACATCAAAAATATATTTTATCTTTTATATTTCTTCCTATTCTTGGTACTCTCATTCTGTTCATCCTTTTGCTATCATGATTGACTTGTGTGGTTGACTTGGACCTTATTGCTTGTGACCGAATGCAATACATGCCTCAAGATTATCTTGAAAAGTGATTAATTAATTGAGTCTTAGGAGGAGTAATGAAGTTTTATATTCGTCTTGGAAGACCAATATTCAGATATCACATTATTACGTGATTAATTAAGATTAAATTAAATGTAATTATTATGGTCGGTTAGCCTTTTATTTTAATAAAAATTCATCAACTAAGCTATGCCGTTTTAAATTTGCGTGAAAATGTGTGAATGTTATTCTTGAATATTTAATTCATATATTTTTTGCTAATTTTTAAACAAAAAATTAAAGAAAAATACCATCATTATCTTCCTTATAAAATGAAAACTTATCACATACTAGTTGGTGACATTGTTGTAGCAACTAGGAGGTAGAGATTACTTATCACAAAAAAAAATGTTATTTTTTTTGTGGCCACTCAAACTAAGAATGGTGGGAAAAAATAAAAGAGAAATGAAACCCTGTCTTTTTAGTGGAAAGTGAAAAACAAGAAGCATATTGGTTTCTTATTCGCTTTCATTTTCTATTGTAAAACCCAACATTATATTTTTAGCATGTTGACACCTAATCTTTCTTAAACGAGCACTTGTTTAGCTTAAAATTGCATCTTCTAAAATTAATGGAAGTGTTTGTCTTCACCCTTAATTACCCCTTTAATCATGCATTTATAAATCAGATAAACTTTTGTGAGCATTATCACATTAATAATTTATCATGAAGTTTCTTGGTTATCATCTTCAATATTACATCCTTATTCCTTCTACATAATTGGCATATTCAACCTATATATATATATATATATATATATATATATATATATAATTTCTAGTACTTTAGCTCACTCGATCACACGTGAAGTAGAACGGGTTGACCTTGTTAACTCATTTATATATTTTTTTTATAGTATGTATAAAATGTTTAAATTAAAAATTATAATTTTTTACATTGTATTATTTAAATAATGTAAATATATAATATAATTCAAATGTAAATCATAAACATTTATAAATTACGTTTCAGTAATTGATTGTAATGGAATAATTTAATGCATTAGAGTTTAGAAAATATTTATATAATGAAATCTGATTTAAAAAGATATTTTTAAAGAAATAGAATTGAAAAAAAAAATCAAATTCGGTAGATCTATTGACCTAATTTTTGGAAGAACGGATCGCGACTTCCAATTTATACTAATTACCATGACTTAGTATTTTTTAGGAGGATAGAGGCAAAATAAATATCTAAATAGATTGAACTAGTTATAATTTTTTTAATGGGTTTTTATCATTAATTATAACTTATTAAAAAAATTAAATATAGGCCGAACTCGTTAAATAAGAAGTGGTGTCTACAAAATTTTTGTGATTTTTAGTAAATTTTACTTTAAAAGAAAGAACATATTAAAAAGTGTTCTTTTGTTATCCATACTAAAGAAGAGACCCGTTAAAAGATAATATAACGTGTAACATGACTAATGCTTATTATTGTTAGAATTTTAGTAAAAGAATGAAATTCAAAAGTAACAAAATAAATTATGAATTCACATGTCGAATAAAAGATTGTCACTTACCAGTTAACTCGAGTTTCATAACAAAAAAATTATGAATTAATTGCATAATAATTAAAACAACTAATAAGTATTAAAGTATTTGCATAGCAAACTATATGTGAGCAAAAAAAAAAAAAAATGGATTGCAAGGATTTGAAGGAAAATCTAGAACTTAGTGTTAATCACGTTAGTATGAAAAGTTCACTCTCTTATGTGTAAGAATCTTAATGGTTTGACTAATGACAAGTTTAGCCAAACAACGAACACGATTGATTTTGACCTATTCTAGGATCTATTTTTATTAAGTATTTTTTTATGTTTTTGATTTAATTTTTTTTAGTTTTAATGAATTTAAAAAAAAAATAGTAAAAAGTGATCAATATCATACAAACCTAAAAAGGAAAAATAATAATTAAGAGGTTCACTCAACAACACCCTTTGTATCTATACTTACTATTACATTGCATCTATACGTATTATTTATCACATTGTATATATACTATTTTGTCAAACAACTCATCATGTTACCTTCTTTGACACGGTTTTTCACTTTACATATTACATTCATAAATACACTATCTCGTAAATATTATAGTATTGTGTAAGCGTGCTTGCTTTTTATGAATTTTCATTATCTTTTTCAATATCATGCATACACATTGTACTAAATATTCAGACCAAGTCTTAAGTATTGAAGAAATATTATAAAAAAGTAGGTTTATACTTGGTGAAATAGATTCTCTTTGTTGATTTTCTTTGTGAGTAATTGATTATGATTATTCAAATTAAAGGTACTATGTGTTTCACATTACCCGATTTTAAGGAGTTTGTAGACATGAATTGGTCTTGTGTCAAATATACGATGCACTACCCAAAGATTTCTTTCATGTGATTGATACCATAATTGACCATAAAACGTGTTGATTATGAGTTATACGTTTTTTTGAATCATATTCACATTCATGGTTTTGTATCATTCACCATTAGAGACTCATTTTTGGACATTTTTTCAATTTTCAAACAATAATTACTTCCAAAGTTTTATATTTGTCATGTATGAGATTATCCTTACCGTCCACGCTTTGTAAGATGCAATAGATTAAACATATATTTTTAACAATGCTTAACTGTAAGAAAATAATATTGTTCAAATTAATTTTACCTAATTTTTGACATTAAAGAACCCTAATAAAAAGTTCTATAGGAGCATTTTCGGAATCCTTTTGTCATCAAGTACACTCTAGTTTCATGTTTGTATGATAAAAATGTCTTTCTTTTATACTTCTTTTGTGTCCTTACACTATCTCTGATGTTAAAAGGTAAAAGTATAAACTCACATTTAAGATGCACCCAGAGTATGAAAATATATTTTGTAATTATGAAAAAAATAAAATATCATGTTGTTTTGTTTTCTTAAAGTTTTATTATATGATTATCTACAGAGCAACCATTTTTATGTTTATTTATATAATTTTAAAATAAAAAGTGATAATTATATAAATATCATGCTTATTAATTTAATTATTTTAGTAAATTAAGAAATATAAATATTCTAAATTATTCTAAAATGATAAAATGTTCATAAAACTTATCAAGCATCACACCATAATTAACATAATTAAGTGTTTTTTTCACTTGACACTTATACAACATTAAATAGTGTATGCAATAATTATTTATTGTTTAAACTATGTTTGGACGATAATTTGTATTTTTCGAATGATATCAATCTAAAAACACATGTTTCACTCACCACAAATTCAACATATAATTTTTTAACACATTCCAATTTTTCAAATTATTAGTCCATGTATCCAAAATGATTATCTTAACTTCTTACCTTCAATTAATCTTTTAAACTCCTTCCAATTATACACATACTTATATAAGCATATTTCCATGTGTATATTCAGTTGACAACAATATATTTTTACATCTCTATTTTTATATTAAGCTAAATACTAAAATCGATTCTATTTATCTCAAGATAGTGTGTTTAGTAGCAAAACTTAACAGACTCATAACATTTAAACTAACAAGAAATGAATATTTGGTGTCATAACATTTAGTAACTAAAAGCTGAAACCAACAAGAAAAAACAACTCTTATTATACCATGCGTCATATATATAAAGAATTTGAAAGTCATTAACGTTAATTCACTAAAAGCAATTTTCAAATTTTGAGACTCTCGATCATGTTAGTTAAGTCAACATTAATATATTATTAGTTTAACTTTTAAATATATTCTTCACAACTGTAAAATATTAAATATATATTTCAAAAGAAATTATCATTCTAAAATTTAAATATATATATATATATATATATATATATATATATTTTAATTTCTTTTTAATAATAATAGACATAAAAGGTCATAAATAACGATTTTTATTAAAATAAACTATACATTTAACAAAATGAAATCAAAACTATTTTTAATTATAAAATTTAAATGCTGTAACTTATTTTAACTTTATGCTTATTATTTAAAAAATTTGAAGATATTTTGAATTTTAGAAAGAAAAAAATATATGTAGAATTTATTGACAACGTATTTAATATTTTACATAAATAAAGAACGTATTTTACGCCATACAAAAATAGTTTATGTCTCAAATATAAAATATAAAATCATCAACAACGGAATTTTGACGTCTAATTTGATTTTCAGAAATATATGGAGGTTTCAAGGCAGTTTATAAGTTTAAATAAATTAAAAAATTGTTCAAAAATAGCTTTTAACCCAGAAGATAAATTATATATTAATAATAACATATATACTATCTTCTTTAATATGAATGACAAAAGAACAAAAATGTACTTTCAGAAGCGTTTTAATTTGTTAATATTAAATTTATCTTGTAAAACTTAATTTAAGTCACGTCTAGATGAATTTTTCCATAAAATTTTTGATGAAAAAAAATATTGTTTTAAAATTATTATGTTAAAAAATAAACTTTAAGTTTAATTTAACTTTATTTATATATTATAATTTAATTGTATACAGAGGAGAGTCAGACATCTTAAATCTATAAAGTGTATATTTGTAATAGTTTCTGAAGTGTATGTTTTTACCCGATCCAAATTAAAGTTACTTCATGAAGTATTTATTAGTCTCTAATTCACTAGGATTGAATTGAACTGAACTGAATGAGATTCACATGCAGAAGACTCTTGGACACACTTAAGTTAATAAGAATATAAGGAGATATGTTTAGAAATAAACTAGTATAAGTATAATAAAATAGATGATTACTCCCTTACAAACCTAGAAATATTTACCAGAACATGTGATTTAAGTATTAATTAAGGCAATATAATTCTAAAATATTGTAGAATCACGAATCATTGTAACACCCGTCTCCCAATCTTACGACCAGTAACAAGACATTAATGGGTGACCCACAACCTAGTCCATTAACAAGTAGGTACAATGTCTATTTGCGAGTAAAATGATACAATTTCAACAAAATTGACTAAAATAAATTTTAATACTATATTAAAAAATAAATTTTAAATATTACTTAATTTCACAAAATTGATTTACATTTATATTCATTTATATACTATATATGGTGATTTAATTTTGTCTTTAGCAGTAAAACCTAAAAATGAGAGTAAAAATTTTGCTATTTCCAAACACTGTAAACATATTTACCCCATTGTTGGTGTCAGGATAAAATATGTCTGAAGGTACGCGTCCGTAATTATTAAAGTTAGGGTACACATTAATATGAAAGGATTTTGATGAATAATGGTACCAGATGAAGTTCGAATATGTGGATAGCAACGTTCTTGAAAATCCTCGTTGTCTTAGCGTACAGTCTCTTATGATGTCTTTACTTTGACAAAAACATTGAACTTTGTCATACCAACCTAACACTCTTCTCATTTTTTGTATGCTATCTCACCATTTTCAGCTTCCACTGACATATCTTGGAACTTACTTCTTCAAAATCACTTTTTCTATGCAACTTCATCCTCTCCTACCACTTCTATCTCCAGTCCTCTCCACCACCATCTACACCGTTGGATGAGATGTGATGAAATCAAATCAATGCTTAAGATTGAGGATCACAGTTTCAAGAGAAAGATTTGTCCAAAACCATTTTAGATAACATATTCTCTTGGGAAGCGTTTAACACTATCAAAAGATGAGAAGAATTGAACTTTTTATAGGGATAGTTCACTATTTAAAGAAATGATAACGTTGAGCATTTCAAAATATATAAAAAAAAAGTTTTCGTTCCTTAGAAATATTTAAAATTCAATTTTAATCCTTTATTTAAGACAATTGGCTGACTCTATAATTTTTTTTTTGTTTCTAGTTTTTGTAATTTTAAAGTGAAGCACCTCTGATTTTTAAATGATTTTGATAACTGTTTAGAGAGGGAAAAATGGTTTAGAAAAATAAGAATCAAACAAGAATTTTAGAGAAGCTAAAATCGAAATTGGAGAATTTTATCCAACATTTTAATGCTACATCATATTTTTAATATTTGAAGTTTTTAATATATTAAATGTTTTATTTTTAGTTATTAGTTTTTATTTTATTTATTATTAATTTAAAGCAGTCAAGAGAAAACAGGTTATTTTTTAACTTTATAAGAAAATGTAAACTTAAACTAAAATATGAGGGATTGTTTATTTAAATTTAATCACACAACATTCATTGCAGTGAAAAATTTGGAGTTAATTTTTTTTCTTAAAACTGGCACCTTTAATCCAGCCATTAATTTGATCCAACGGTATACAATATGCTGGAGAAGACCGGAGACAAAAAAAATGGTAGGAGAGGATCCGGTTTCCATTTTTACTGTATTTTTTTAATTAAATGCACCAAAATCTGAAAAAATAATTAAGCAGATAAAATATATTGTTTTTTATGGATTTGATTCCCATACACTATTTAGATTCAGTAAGTTTTTATTTTGTTATATGTAGTTTATTCTAAAAAATTATTAAAAGCATGTTGAAAACAATTTACGATGAGTGCTTATTTTGGCTGATTCCCCTTACAAAACACGTTAAATGGAATCCTTGTCTCACTGTGAGTTCATGTTTAATGTGATGCAATGTGAATACAAACATATATTCTGTGGTGTAAGTTATTCTTCAACAATTGTAAATGCTTATAATATAAAATAAGTTCAAATTAATTGTGAATAAGTTATTCTAAATAAATATTCTCATTTAACAAGTTTGAGTCTTCAAGCTAAAAGCGAAAGAAATGTGATTACAGAACTTTGAAAATCCAGACACTTCTCGTGTTTCTTATCTAGGAGAAAAGCAAAATTCTTCCTTAGTTTTGAAATATTTATAATTCTGTCGACAATCTCCATCTTTTTCCATCCTCTAAATTTTTTCACTTTATAATTTTATTAAGATAGAATTTGACATAATTAATCACCTTTATTCATTTGATGTGAAATGTTGAATACATTTTTTTATATGGAGATTGTTCAATTCATACATACAAATTAAATATTTGTAAGTGGTAGTTCCATAGATCTATTAAATTTTTTAGAATAAATTCTGATATCATATTAAAAAGTAAATTTAAGTTTAATTCATTCTTATATATAATTGTCTCTACTTATATAATATGAATTGACTTTATTTCTAGTGGATGTTCAGTACATTAATTATCAAGAAAATATTTTAATAAAAACTTGGTGATTAAATTTAAAAAATACTTAAAAATTAATTAAATGTTTATTATATATGGAAAGAGACTTTTCCCATTAGGTGAATCTATGATATATTCAAGGGTAAATGATTTGATAGAAGATTTAGAATTGTTTGATTGGAAACTCAGCCAATGTTGAAGGGAAACCTACCCACCACCGACTCATATTGTGTTCATGACATGAACTCCTCTAACTCTATGTTCGTCATTTTGTTCTTTTGTAATCTTTGGCTGATACCTACACAACTATTTCTCTAACTGTCTTTACTCTCATATTGGATACGATTTCCCCCCTTTTTTGTACCTAGCTCACCCATTTTCCAATTGGTTCCCTCCAAAAGCTGCCTCTTCATAACTTTTGTCACAACACCTACCTCATTCAATGTCAACTTTTGTAAGTACTTCTATGTTTTTCATGTCTTCTTATTATTTTTCTCCCCACTTTAACTTTTTACCCTCTTTCTCAGTTCATTCAATTTCCTAGATATTTTATTGCTATTCTATGGTAATGGAGAAAAATGGTAAACATACCATAGTGGACAACACTTTTGTAGTTTCTTCTGCTTTTGCCTTTCATAATTTGCATTAACTTCTTAATGCTGTTTCCCATTGAAGCAACCTTTTTCACAATCCTACTTTCACTTGGTGGAGTGTCTGATTGAATTTAACCAAGCAAATTTTGGATTCAATTCAAATTGAAAACAAAAATTATCATCACTTCAAAGTTAATTAGAGTTTGAGGTGAGTTTTTGCAGTTGAATAATCTTAAAAAAAATGTTAAATATACTGAAATAATATATAGTAAAAACTAAAAAATTAATTTGAATGTTTCATATGAAACTCCAACACACCTAGATTTGTAAAGAAACAATATTAATCAATATGTTAAATGTCTTAGTTAAACTCTTTTATCTTTTTTATTTTCAGTAAAATCCTTTACTTAGTTGATACTCACTGCAATGAAAAGTCGGAATTTTTTATTTTTATATTTACTTAGTCGATACTCAATGGAGTGAAAAGAGTGATTTTTATTTTTGTATTGTTTAAATGTTACTTAAAGAATACCTAAAGCGTATTATATGCAACTCGTCCCTTCAATGATAAGTGAAGCATGTAACATTAAGTATTATTGAAAAGAAAAAGGTGAAAAATATTGAATGAGTTGAGAAGAAGTATGATTTTGTTTGTTATTAATAATTTTATTTATTATTGTTATTATTTACAATAGAAAAATTATATATATACATAATGGCGTTTAAAAAAATTAATTATGGAGATCATGTCAAATGAAACATGTACATTTTTTTATAAATATATAAATAATAATTACAAGTATTTTCATTCACTTTTCATCATTTACATTTTGTGAAAAAAGGTGAAGGAGAACGATGACGTTTGGATATGTGTATATGGGATGATTTGAAGTGAAAGAAAAGAGGAAAAGTGTAGGTTCTTTACTCCTCTTTTTATACGGAGAAATATGATGAAAGTGTATTCAAATACTTATGCTTAGAATAGGTGGAGGAATTAATATCTTTAAAATGATTTGATATTATGGAGAAAAAAAATATTGAACTCAAATTACAAATTAATTAGATACAAAAATTAAAATCGATTGCACCTCAACCAAAGCCAATTGTTTTCTTAAAATTATATTTATTTTTCATTTCTCACAAATTTTAATTATTTTTCTTAAAAGAATTACAAACTGTAGTTAAAAATTTATGGAAAAAACTTAAATACAGTTAAAATGTCTTAAATTATTTAGAAAACAAAAAAGAAGAAGAAAAATATTCTTAAAAAAATTGATTTTGGTTGAAATTAGAATTTATTCCAATTTCAACTCGAAATAAATCAATTATGACCTACAAAATATTTTCTATTAATAAATTTTAATTTACGAGTTATTCTTAATTTATGAAATATATAATAATATAATATCACTATAATTAAAGCATGAAAATTATTATTTGGAAAAAGTGTGGTAATTAGAAAAATTTGATGTAATTACATTGATTGGAAATTAATTATATTTATTTATTAATAGTGTGAAATGTATAATCAAATATTATGCTTTATGACATAATTGAGTATCCCTTCATCTATCTATTTATTTCCCACTATTAACATTATTAATAAATGCAATCAATGGATGATATATATAATAATTAATATTTTTGTTTACTCCTATTTTAAACAAATCTTAATTTTCATTTACTTGAAATTGAAACAAATTAATTGAATATTAATTTGATATTACTAATTTTAATTTTATTTTCTTGTAAAATAATGTTAACAAATTAAACTAAATTTATAAAAATATAGAGTTGTATTAAAAATTTAACTATTTTTATATGAAATGCTATTAACAAAATAAATTAAAATATTATTTTCAATTTTATAAATTAATCATTTTAAATTTGTATTCATACTCATTAAATTAAACTAATAATATCATTATAATTTATTATATTACTTAATTAATATAAATTTGTCTATCATATCTGAGACGAAATTTTTAATTATTTCTACTTATTTCACATTCTTCTGTTTTCCTTCTTTTTTCACTCCCACTGTTATTCTTAGTCATTGGAGGGTGACATTAATGTTACTCTCAAGAAAGAAAAGCCAAAAAGCCATTGGGAAACGCTTTTCTCGCTCCGTAACAAAAGACAAATACCATAAGAATTTGGACCATTACTTAATTAATTAGGAAAGTTTAATAAAAAATAGTACTTTTGTGTCTTAAATATAAACAAAAATAAGTAATTTTACGTTGGCTAAAAATATGACTTAAATTTATTTGATTTCTTAAATTCAGAAAAAACTTTTTTAAATTATGCTTTGTAAAGTATCGGCCTTAAAAACCGATTGCGTTTTTTTTTTTTTCCTTTTTTATTTATTTCTTCTTTTCTTTATTTTTTTTCTCTGTTTATCCAATTTTTTCGTTCAAAGTTTTCATTTCCACCCTTTCCTACAGAAATTTTTTTATCCAAATTATCATTTTTTTTCTCAAAATCAAATTATATAGTGTATTAACTAGCAAGTCCATCATCATTTAATTTTGGAATAAATTTCACTTTGTAGCAAATGTTTTTGTATTATAAAAATATATTTATTTTGTTTATATTTAAGCTCAATATTGATTAGGTTACCTAAAAAACATAATTCTCTTAAATTGATATTGTTTGGTTATGTTGTCTAATCTTTTAGCATTTTATATTTTTTTTTCAACTCTAACTTTGAGATAAAGGAAATTATTTCAAATAAGATTTAATATATTGATATGTGTTTGATTTTTATAGATGGTTAATTGATTATTTATGTATTGAAATTGAATCTAGTGAATATCGATGTTTAGATTTATTTTTGAACCTCACCATTACTTAAAAATGTTTAAATGATTATTTTTAGTTATTTGGAGTAAGTTGTGTTTTTTACATGTGTAAAGGTATGTTTTAAATTTACTAGAATGATTGTTTTGGTTAAATTTGATTTTGGATGATTTTTGAGTTTTTATCTGGTTTATCTTTATTTAAATATTGAGTTTATTTTAAAGCGCTAAACTTTTATGGAAAATATTTGAATGACCAATTAAATACTTGAATGACAACTCTTTTTATTCAAGTTAAAAGCCAAAGTGTAGGTAAGAGAGAGTATCTTCTCTTATGTGAAAGTTTTTTTTTTTTTTTCCTTAAATAATGACTAATTGTTTAAGGGATGAAGTTCTAAGGATTTTGGATGATTCTGGAGTCTTTATTTCTTAAAATTATATAACTAATTATTCTTAAGTTTGAGAAGGATCTTGAGAGTAAATTGTGATTTAATTGAGTTTATCACTAAAGTAAAGACACTCAAATGATATAAGTTCTTGCTTAAGTAACATAATACAATTTAAGTAAGAAGACTCCAATAATATATTATGTTTTTTTTTAGAAGTCATTCAAATGAGATATTTTCAATCGACCAACATTTTATTTTGTGTATAAGTCATTACTAGTTATAAATATTAAATAATAATAAGGTGTTATATTATATAGACTTGAATGACTAGGAGTGATATGAATTAAGTAGGAATTATGTACTTGGGTTGCTTTGTTAACTAATTTGAAGTATTAAGTATAAATTCTTATCTTTAGCAAAAATCTTTTTACATAATTAATTATCTAAATCATATAAATTAACATATTAATGGTGAAAAGTTAAGAAAGGATTTTTGCAATAAAAACATTTATAGATATATAAATTTAGGTTATAATAAACTTACCTTAATACTTAATTATACAATCACTTCTAGATCAAAGTATTGAATTGAATTATATGTTACTTCTTAATAAAATATGCTTAATATTTTTTTTTGAAAGGTATCAATTTATTATTTTTTATTTTATGTCCATTACAACTGTTGACATGCAAATTGAGTTAATTGATAAGTGATGAATGAGTTGAAGAACCAAAATATACTATGCAGAGTTAAGTTTTCAAATAGCTTAAAATGTTGGTGTATTTAATTGAATTCAGAAAATGACTCCCAACAAAAGGTATTTCATGAAAAACAAAAAGCAATAAAAAGCATCTAAAATGATTCTTATTAAAGAGAACCTCAAAAAATTTGGTTCCCACATAAAGAAAAACAATATATTGACTTCAAGATATATCTAAGAATTATATATATATATATATATATATCTTGGGTTTAATGGATCGGTATCATTACTTAAAAATATTAATATTTTATTAAATTCTCTTTATTATTTATAAAGAAAGTTAAATGTTTTTATTTTTATTTTAAATAATATTTATTTATTTTCATCTTTTTAACCAATAAACGTAGGGAAACATGAGAATTGTTAAAATTCTAATAATGGAAGAGTTATAAATTGAATTTTATCGATTTAAATATAGACTAATTGTATTATTTTTGTTTCGTACCATAATGACCGTGCTTAGATGATAATCTCTATTCATCGTAAACACTATAAAAAAATTAAGAGTTGATTACATAATGTATTAGAAAGAGTGTGTGCTAGAAAATATATTCCTAACATGTATTTGATTATTTTAAAAGGGATAAAAGTTAAAAAAAAAATACGTGTGAGAATATGAAAATATATTCCTTTTTTCGAAAGAGAGAGAAGCTGTGTGCCTATATAATGCTCAATTCCTCTGTGTTTTCTCCAATAAGCGGCCTTGGCTCTTCCTTCATCTTCTCTCTCGAACTCATTCATCTCTCTCTCTGTTTTTCCTCTGTTTCTCTCAGAGCATACCCTTTATTATTCCAATTATTTTACTATTAGAAACCAGTTTTGCATTGTTAATACAATGGCCATAGACTGCATGACAAATATACAAACCATGTCTCAGCCACAAAAGCACCACAAAGAAGATGAAGCATCCTTGGTGTTTGATGCCTCACTTCTAAGGCACCAACTAAACCTTCCAAAGCAATTCATTTGGCCTGATGAGGAGAAGCCATGCATGAATGTGCCTGAGCTTGCTGTCCCTCTCATTGACTTGAGGGGGTTCCTCTCTGGTGACCCTGTTGCCACAATGGAAGCTGCAAGGATGGTTGGTGAAGCATGCCAAAAGCACGGTTTCTTTCTCGTGGTCAACCATGGGATTGATGCCAGCTTAATCTCCCATGCTCATAGCTACATGGATGACTTCTTTGAGCTTCCCCTGTCTCAGAAACAGAGAGCTCAGAGGAAAACAGGGGAACACTGTGGCTATGCCAGTAGCTTCACTGGCAGGTTCTGTTCCAAGCTTCCATGGAAAGAGACACTCTCTTTTCAGTACTCAGCTCAGGAGAAATCATCCACTATTGTCAAAGACTACTTGTGCAACACATTGGGCCAGGAGTTTCAGCAATTCGGGTAAGTTGGTCACCAAAAGCATGTCACCTTTTTTTTTTTTTCTCTGTTTTGTCCATTCCATTCCTTGTTTGATATCATTTCCTTTGACTCTATGCTAAAAGGTGTGTTTTTTCCATTGTAAAACAGGAGGGTTTACCAAGACTATTGTGATGCCATGAGTAATCTTTCTTTGGGGATAATGGAACTTTTGGGAATGAGTCTTGGAGTTGGAAAAGCATGTTTTAGAGAGTTCTTTGAAGAGGACAACTCCATAATGAGGCTGAATTACTACCCTCCATGTCAAAAACCTGACCTGACTCTGGGCACAGGACCTCACTGTGACCCAACATCTTTGACCATTCTTCACCAGGACCAAGTGGGAGGCCTCCAAGTTTTTGTTGACAATGAGTGGCATTCCATTAGCCCAAATTTCAATGCTTTTGTTGTCAACATAGGTGACACCTTCATGGTATGTTTGGTCTCTCTTTGAATGCACCTATGAATAACCATTTGTTGTGTGATGTTGTTATTCTTATTCAACCTTGTTTTACTTTTTGTTGTAGGCTCTTTCCAATGGGAGGTACAAGAGTTGCTTGCATAGGGCAGTGGTGAACAGCAAGACAACAAGAAAATCTCTTGCTTTCTTTTTGTGTCCAAAAGGTGATAAGGTGGTTAGCCCACCAAGTGAATTGGTGGATGACTTGACACCAAGGGTCTACCCAGATTTTACATGGCCTATGCTGCTAGAGTTCACTCAGAAACACTACAGAGCTGACATGAAAACCCTTCAGGCATTCACCAACTGGCTTCAACAGAAAAGGAGCTGAAATTTCAAGCACATGAATGGCATATTATTTACTAGCCTTTCATATGAATGAATAGTGACATGTGTCAAGTGGAAGTGTAATTGATGGCAGAAAGCACTTAGAGGAAAAGGGCAGCAGCAAAAAGGCACTGAGGATCAAAAGTTGGAAGAAAGTTCATGTTTTCAGTGTTGCACACTAGTGTTTAGTAGTAATGAACAAAACGAGGGAGATAAAATATTTATAAGGAATCCATAAGAAACAATTCGCCAGCTAATTTTGTAATTTTTCTTTGCTCATATAGAAAAGCTATTATTAAACTTCCAACATTTCTTTTCTTTTCTTTTCAAGTACATCACCACCACCACCACACATGACATGGTAAAAAACTAAATAAATTTTCTTCATGCCATTAAAATGACACTCTAACCAATCTATAACTTCTAACTTCTCTGAGATTCTGAGAAGGACTTGATATTCTTTCTATGCAGATACTACACTCACTTTTTCTTCATTCCTTCATTCCTTCATCAATTTTTTATTACGTCTCTTGTACCATTAAACAACAACAATGATAATAATAACATTAGATTGTGTAGATTATACAGCATTAACCTTCTTAAGCTAAATTGAGGACTGTAAATGAATTTGCATATAATTGTTGAGTAAAGCAAGGCAAATAACTGAGATTCCAGCTTTTAGAAGGTGCTTTTGAATTTGCAGAATTATTGTTTTTCTTTTGTAAGGTGGAGTTTGACTGATTCGAAGAAAACGAAGGTTAACACCTAATGAATCCAAAAGGGTACTTAAATTAATTAAGAGAATGGTATATGTGGTACTGGTATGGCATAAGAAGTCACAAATGCTATGCATAAAGCAATAACCTTTGTTTATCTTTGAAGGTCTTAGGAGTTGGAAGTATGCGAGAGTGAGGTTAAAAACCAGCAAATAGATCTAAGAAAAGATGTGGCCCACAATTTGAATGATTCGGAGGAATAGGGAGCTAAAATCCATTGAGGATTGGCATAGATCTCATATTTGCAATTTATGCATATATATTCTGCAACTTCAAGCACTTGTTTTTTGGTGTTATTATCCTGATTTTTCATACCTGGAAATTTGGAGGGTTGTGGAATTTAGAATGCAACCCAATGCTCACTACAATCCTCCCAGCACCTGTCTTGAGATGCTGCAACATTCTCCTCACGATACTTTAATCATTGCCCTTAAAAATTATATTATATCAATTCATTTCACAATCTACAAAACAAACAAAGGATCTCTCATTTGCCTTCTACTTTTCCCAAAATGTTTCATATCCTATCTTTTTCTTTTTTCCTCACAATACATTTTTTTTTTCAATTTTTTTATGGTTATTCAATCTATTTATTTTGAAAAAATCAGCTTTTTCTGCATTTTTTTCATAAACAAATCCGATTAAAAGATAGTTATTTCAAAATCCTTACTTTAAATTTAAACAAATTGGCTCGTGTAACCAGTGATGTTTTGTTAAAATTTATGTAACCGCATCAATGTATTTGTCTGTAGTTTTTTGTTTGGAATATCAGTGAACGTGATATAACTATGGTTGTAACTGTGACTAAATGTTGTGGTAAAACCTATAACATTAACCGTAACTTTATAAAATAAAATTTAAACACATAAACGTTTAAAAGAGAAAATTAAACACATAACAATATTCTATGCGAATCTTCTATTTACGAGATGAATTAAAACATTTAATCTAAATCATAGATACAATTGGTAAAAATTAAATTTGTAGATGAAATTTTAATAAACTAATTTTTTTAATAGTTTTTAAGTTTATTTCAATAAATTATTCATATTAGTATTTCAAAATAGTTTACCCGCATAAACATATATTTTTTCCATTTTAAACGCTTAAAATAATAATAAAAATCTCTAACGTCTAAATCATGTTAATGACTGTGATTTTTTTTATTATGGTTTTTCTTATGATATTCTTATATTGTTAATTTAATGTTACACTTGTTTACTATTATTTTAACTATTTTTTTACTTTTTAATATAACAAAGAACAGTTTTTTTTACCCAAACTTACTTGAAATTTAATATGTACAAAAAATAGTTTATGAACATTTAAAAAAATAAAAATAAAAATTTATAATTATTGAAAATATGTAATTGCTTAATATTAAAATGTGTTCAAGAATTAACTATATCCTTATTTATTATTTTACAACTAGTTTTATTAAATATCTTTATTTTTTATTTTTTATCATTTTAGCTAGTTTTCAAGTACATTCTTAATAATTTTACTAAACATAATTAACCTAGGTGTAATATTAGAACAAATTAAAAATGCAGCAATTTTTTTTCTGATTTTAAATTATTATTTCCTTATAATAATAACAATTATATTTATATATTTAAGAGTGACTTAAATATTTTATAACATTTAATATAAAAAAATATTTATAGCAATTAATAAAGATGGTTGATTCTTTAACTGTTTTTTTTACAGAATTATTTTCTCGTGTTTACCCTTTAATATATCTTTGTTTTTCAACAATACTATAAATATTTTATTCTTCACCTACTAGGAAAAAACAAACATCTTCAGACCCCATAAAATAATAGAACTATATTCAATTTTTTTAAAAGCAATTGCCCTATCTGTTTTCTTCTTTTTTCTATCTACAACTTATAATGGACTTGTCTAAACTCAAGGCACACTTCTTATCCACTATTATACCGATATTACTTTTCTTTTGTATATGCACAATTAGATAAAAAAAAAGGTATAATTAAAAGTAAATGTGAATATGATTTTAGAAATATATATATATATATATATATATATATATATAAATGTAACATAGTACAGAAATATAAAATATGTTTATAATTAGTTTTATTTTTGAGATGCTAATTTTATTGAAACATTTGATTCATTGACACATACCTGTAAATGACAGTTTGAAGGGTTGTAACAACATATGAGAGTGAGACATGCATGATATCCATCAAAGAATGTCAACATGTTCTTTAAAGGATACATTCATCTTTTTTTATTTGGACACTATAAAACACCAAACATTGAAGAAAATGACATGTCCTACGAAAAAAAAAAATTATGATTCTGAAATAATAATAAAATTATTATGAAAGAAAAAGAGAGAAGTGAATTTACAAATGCACCCCTTGGTTTCTGGCTATGGAAAGGCACAGCCGCCACAAGTAAGGACAATGACAGTCCCATTCCCGTACTCTCTTCCAAAAGGCCCGCATCACGTGGAAACCATCTGTTGTTTCTTCTGCCATCGCTTCTAATCCAACTCTCTGCATTATATATGCTCATAAACAAATATTAATTAAAAAATTTAAATTATTATGCAGAAAAAAAAAAAAGATTTGTTATATGCTCTCTTGAGAAACAGACATTTCTTAGGATTTCTGTCACACATACCTCCTCTCCTCTCCTATCTGTACCATTCTTGTTCTCTAGTTCCTTTCATAGTTCTTTTGTTTTCATCTTCATGTTCTCTTTTTCTTTTTAAAACATGATAACAACCCACTCATTTGTATTATGCACTGGTTTAGGTTTGGATCCCCCACGGATTCGGATCCTACCATCAATAATATGTTATCACATTATAATTCATCATGTATGTAGGGTTTCTTAGTTTCACTTGTTTATTACAGAAAGTAATTTTTTTTTCTGTAATTTTCTTTGTTCATGAGTGTCAAACCAGTAGATTTTATCTCTTGAAAAATATTCCCAGTTAAGTGGAAAGTACTATGGAATTACATACAAGGATTGTTAGAGATCGCATTTTTTAGGAGAATAAACACAAGCCACAAAGAAATTGATTGGTGCTTTTTGATGTTTATCTTTGGATATATATATATATATATAAACTTTGGCAATGTTTTTAAGATTTAAGAATGTTTTTAAAATAATATTTTTATTATATATTTAAAAGTAGTAAGTCAATAGTATGATAAGTCCAATAATCTACATTCTAATCATATTTTAAGAAATAAATTTTAATTTATATAAAATTTTCAACTAGTATTTGATAATACAATATTAATGTAGAATTATATTTAATAAGAAATTATTGATGATTTAAAAAATAATTATTGTAAAAGTCAGTAAACTTACCATGTATAATGGTTTGTGATTAGATGACTATAATAACTTATTTTACTTTTTTTTCTATAGTATTTTTGTCTCAAAAATAATAAGGAAATATGTCTATATTCTATAAAAGAAAAAAAAAATGCGAAACAATGAGTTTAGATTTTCCTTATTGTATAGAAAACAAACTAAAGAATGTTATCATACACTATATATGGAATTAAATTATTCCAGAAATAGGTATAAATATACTATAAAAAAAAGTAGAAGAGTGAAAGAGAAAGAGATGGCATACCTATCGTGTGACATTGTCATATTAGCAGTGTAAAATCAGAGGATTAATATGATCTTTTTGAGTTTTTTTTTTTTTTTCAATAAAAACTTTCAT
>Ga0209489_104015_pt1 | contig 27746 bp, 21 predicted proteins | sample SiratrowhiteBW_FD_187527 | JGI IMG/M metagenome (GOLD analysis project Ga0209489, IMG submission 187527) | Root nodule microbial communities of legume samples collected from California, USA - Siratro white BW (SPAdes) (version 2) | ecosystem: Host-associated > Plants > Roots > Nodule | place... | reverse complement strand
TATATATATATATATATATATATATATATATATATATATATATATATATAATTTTTTTCTTAAATAAAGTACTGGATCCTAGTACAATGTTTGGAGACGTTGTTTTCGTAATACCACATAAGTTGGGTAGTTTTGTTCAGATATCATTCACAATTATATGTCACATGCTTTTGTCTGCATTATTATATTGCACTATTTTTGTTATATTAATATAAATAATAATTTTTGTTTTACTTAAAATATAAGTGAAACAATTAATTTATTCAACAAAATTAACTTTTTTTAATGTGTTGTTTTTAAGGAATTAGAAAGTTACGTTGTAAAAAAGTGTGAAATTATATATATATATATATATGTTATGGTTAATAAATTTAGAAATAATAAAAATTGATTAAATAAAAAATATTTTGTTCTGTAGAAATGACTCTGGTATAAAAACAACATATCCAAACCACACATTCTCTGCAAAAGGTCAAGAATATGATACTGAGTTGCGAGAGAATTGAGATTGACTCTGTTTTCATCTCCACTGTTCTCTTCTACAAAGTGGTAGTTCCATTTTCTTAGTTTTCTCAGATTCCCCAATTCTCTCACAAATATATGCATTTCTTGCTGTGCTCTCTTTCCTTTTCTTTTCTTTCATTTCTTGTTTCGCTCATCCCAACAGAGTTTTCTTAGAACTACTTTACGTAGCTGGTAAAATCATCTTCGGGAAAACAGAGACTTGGTTTTATTTATTTTCCTCACTGCCATGAGTAGTAGTAGTAGTAGTAGCAAGAAAAGGTTCAATCCTATTCATCTTGAAGAGGCTGCAGTGGACTTGTTAAACCATGTGGTGAAGGTGAAGGAGAAGAAGGGCTGGATTTCACTCCTCTTTCCACTCATTTTCATCGCTTGGGCTATTCACAGATGGCTATTTTCTTTCTCCAATTGGTTTTCCCTTGCCCTTGCTCTATGGGCATCTATGCAAGTACGCAATTCTTCTCTCTCTCTTTTCATCCTTTTCAATCATTGCTTTCAATTTCCTAACGTTTTTTCCCTGTAGCAATGCGTCACCACCATTCCCTTTAAGTTGTTAAACCAAGTTTTTCAGACCTAATTTAGGATTAGATCAAGTACCGATGGTGGTTGAGTTTATTAGGAGTTAGTCACTCACAACTGTTCGAATTCCTCTCAAAAGAGTTATTCACGTTTAGTATTTCGCGTGTTATTATCTATCAGAAAAATACAAAAATTATACCAAATCAATGAATTAGCAAGAAGATTAGTAGATAGCAGCAGTTAACGTTACATGAAGCTATACTAAGCATAGCCATCTATTGGGTATTGGTTGGGCTTTGTTGAATTTGAAAAGTCGTTGAAGCAATTAGTTCTAGTGCTGTGGTTATCTGGAGAAAGAATATACCTTGCCACACAACAATGCCATGTTCTTCTTTGCTGTGAAGGTAACAATTACATAACTCCATTTATTCGCAGTATGGGAAGTATCAGCGCAAACTACTGGAGGAAGACTTGAATAAGAAATGGAATCGGATCCTACTCAACACCTCGGTACCTTCTTCATTCCAATTCTCCCTTTTACATTCTCAATGAGCTTCATGAAGCTTACTTAAACTTCCTGTACTTGTAGCCAGTGACACCATTGGAGCACTGCGACTGGTTGAATCTGCTATTGACGCAAATATGGTCCAACTATTTTAATCCCAAGTTCTCAAGAAGGTTATCAGCCATAGTTGAAGTAAAATTTCCTCACCTCCCAATTAATGCATTGATGTAATTTTACTTTTTTATTCAACATTTAAAATTTATAATAAGCTTTCCCACATTTAGATAGGACTGCATTTATTTTCTTCCATCCATTTCTAAACTTGATCACTTAGATGATTATATTCTGCTTCATTTTGATTTTTTGGCATATGAGTAAATTGCTTTATTATCCTTAAGATCTGTAATTCTGCCTATAGGAGTCTATTGCATTGGAATCTGCACCATAAGATCTGCAATTATGCTTACACAGTACTGTATTGGAGATCTGCAATGTTACTGTTGTATTGGAATTAATTTATTAACTTTTGTCGTTCTTTTGTGTCTCAGAAACGTTTGAAGCTCCGAAAACCAAGATTTATAGTAAGTAACAATCATTTTCATCTATGGGAGAGTTTCAACTCGGAAGATGTGTACTGGACTAAAATAATCCTTCCTTCAGGAAAAAGTTGAGGTGCAAGAGTTTTCACTTGGATCATGCCCTCCAAGTTTGGGTCTTCAAGGGATACGATGGTCAACCTCTGGTGATCAGGTTTTAGTTTGCATCAGATTTCAGATATCACTTCTATACAGCTTTTTTAGCATTTAACTAAATAGATTCCTGGAAATATGCTTTTTCTTGTTCTTATGATTTATTTCCTTGCAGCACCACCACTACTTTCACTCCAATCTTTGTTACTCTTGGTAGTCTTCTTGTTGAACTGCTTTTGTTGTGTGATCTCTAATATGCTTATTTGTATGTACAAGAAAAAGATTAAGTTATCGTAGTACTAGGACTTTGAGCCTAGATTTCATGTTTAACTTGGAACCTCCCTTCTGAATACACATCAAATTTCTAACTTGACACTATAAATCTTTAAAAATGCAGCGGAGCAAAAGGCCAACTAATTAACTCCATGTGAAATTCCTATTTTCTATTACACTTGCTATGTTGTTTCAAGTTCCAGTTTATGATTCCTGCTGTACTATGACTATAAATGTTGATGTGCGTCCACACGTGAGATTTCAATGCGGATTTCTGCTTGTATTTGATTTTGACAGCGAGTCCTGAAATTAAATTTTGATTGGGACACAAGCGAGATGAACATTTTGATGCTTGTTAAGCTTTCCGTTGGAACAGCCAGAATTGTGATTAACAATCTTCATATCAAGGGTGAGGTGTGTAAAAATAACTTCCTACTGCATTTATGCTTCTGTGACATGAAATGAAACAAAACGGTAGAAATTTAGGCAGCGGATGTGAAAATGAATCACGAGGTTAGAATTCGTCCCTTTTATTTTCGTAGTCTAATAATCAATACCTTTTTTTGGCAGCTTTTGGTGACTCCAATTCTAGATGGAAATGCACTTTTGTATTCATTTTCGTCCACACCTGAGGTGAGAATAGGAATTGCCTTTGGAAGCGGAGCAAGCCAATCAGCCACTGAGTTGCCTGGGGTTTCTCCATGGCTGGTGTGTTCCAGAGAATCTAATTTGTCAAAATTTAGTAAAAGCTTATTCTATCTTTCATTTCAATAGCTATGTGAAACAAGTGAATTCGGAAATGAAATCTCATGGTTTGTCTCACATGCTACGTTTCTTCTGAACATTCTGGGAGAAATGAAGTTTCTTTTTCTGACTCTCTATACAGGATAAACTTTTTACTGATACGTTGGTTAAAACCATGGTGGAACCTCGACGCCGTTGTTTCAGTTTGCCTGTAGTTGATTTGAGGAAAACTGCTGTTGGAGGCATTATATATGTGTCAGTAATTTCAGCAAACAAACTTTCTTGGAGTTCCTTCAAGAGTAGCCAATCTTTGAGGCAGCAGAATAGCACAATCAATGGATGTTCAGAAACAAACCTGGATGACAAGGACCTGCAGACATTTGTAGAGGTTGAGGTGGAGGAATTGACAAGGAGGACGGGTCTTAGTCATGGTTCAAATCCAACCTGGGATACAACATTTAATATGGTTTTACATGATAATACAGGAATTGTTCGCTTCAATCTTTACGAGCGTCCCTCTAGCGGTGTAAAGTGTGACCACCTAGCAAGTTGTGAAATCAAGGTACTGCACTGTCTTATATGTTCTCCCTTTTGAGGTAGCCATATATTAATTATATAGTTATTCATTACTAGCCTTTTCTTTAATCTCTGTGTTTACTGCTTATCATCTACAGTTCTAGGCTAACTTTTTTTGGTCTTTAAGATGAGGCATGTTGAAGATGATTCAACAATAATGTGGGCAATAGGACCTGATTCTAGTGCAATAGCAAAACATGCAAAGTTTTGTGGAGATGAAGTTGAAATGGTTGTCCCATTTGAGGGTACCAACTCAGCAGAGGTAAAATAATTATGACCCGTGTAATATTAGTTCCTTCTCTTCTGTCAAACTTTGCTCTATGATAGACTCAATTTGGTTATATTACATACATTTGCAGTGTTTGATTTCCATCTAGCCAGAGCTTACAAAGCCATTTTTCTTTCCTAATTAAAATATCTATGTGCTGCTTAAGTACCAAGAAAAATTAATCTGATTGCATGACTTAACTATTCTATATTTATTTATGTAGTCACATACAAAGGACATGATTAAACTCCTTGGTTATACAGACTCTAGTATCATTCCAATTACCATTTTATTATAAGCTCAACCTAATTAGGTTAGAAAGCTCATGAATTGTTTATATGTTACAATTATCATTAGTCCAGATCATTTAACATGCACGAAGGGACGTGGTTTCATATCGACAGTTTTTATGGAGTGAAACTTGCAGTGGCTTTAGCATTCTTTACATCTTATGTTGATTGGGTTTATTGTATCAAGTTCATTATTATCCGACTGTTTTCTTCATGAAAGAGCTACCATCAAAATGTCCTGACAACTACATTGTTGCACTTAAAATGAAAGTTGTTTTACATTTCTGAATCACAATGAAATTGTTAGTAAATGAAAATTTTATTCATGTTAACTCTTTAATCCATTTTTCAGTTAAAGGTGAAGATTGTAGTAAAGGAGTGGCAGTTTTCTGACGGTTCACATAGTTTGAACAACTTCCGTGCTAATTCTCAGCGATCACTTATTGGATCATCAACTCTTCTGTCAAAAACCGGAAGGAAACTTAAGATAACAATTGTAGAAGCAAAGGGTCTCGTTACAAAAGACAAATCTGGAAAAGTTAGCCCATACGTTAAATTGCAATATGGAAAGGTCAGTGACACTGGTTTTGTTTACTGGAGTCTGAATACTGATTGATTAAGTGAGATCTCTGACGCATAAAGATAACCTATGCAATGTATGTTCATAACAACACGATCTAATTCTGTTGTTGATTATCTTTTCAGGTTGGTAAGAGAACAAAGGTTGCTCCGTCTACTACTAGTACTACTACAAATCCTGTCTGGAATGAATCATTTGATTTTGATGAGAATGATGGCGATGAATACCTAAATGTAAAATGCTTCAGTGAAGAAATTTTTGGAGATGAAAATATTGGTACTGCCAATGTAAATTTGGAAGGACTGGGGGACGGGTCAATCAAGGATGAATGGATCCCTCTTGAAGGAGTGACTTCTGGTGAATTAAGACTTAAAATTGAAGTAGTTAGGGTGCAGGACCAGGAAGGATCAAGGGTAAGTTTCTTCAACAGGAAATTAGCAATTCTTTTGAACAAATTATAAAGCAAAAAGATGTACAAAGCTAATACTTGGTCTGTCTATTATCACTTCAGTTATTTATCCGTGCGGAATTTTCTCTGGCTTCGTTTTCTTTGCAAGCTCTAGCATGTACTAATCCTTTGATATACACAGGGTTCAGCCAATGGTTGGATAGAACTTGTTGTGATTGAAGCAAGAGACCTTATTGCTGCCGATCTTCGAGGGACAAGTGATCCTTATGTGAGGGTGAACTATGGTAGCTTGAAGCGGAGGACAAAGGTTAGAGTACTGATGATGGTTATGACCATAGTTTCTTGTGCATGAATTGAATACTGATGATGGTTATGGAACAATTATGATTATAAATTGCTAATCTTGTCTTTTGCATTTTCATTGGGCTGCCATTAATTGACGATTATATTTGTGGCAAAAGACTAATAATAAGGGCATAGAGATACCATCTCTATTTTTTTAAAATACTATTCGTATGTATTTTTGTTCTACCTTTCCATTCATTTGTTACGACAGTTATTCCTCTCACAAGTTCATTTTTCCGTTGCACTTGCATGTTCTTGATGTTTCACTCCTGCAAGGCTTGATTACTTTCTGCTTGTGGCACTATGTGGCAGGTTATACACAAAACTCTCAACCCTCGTTGGAACCAAACCTTAGAGTTCCTTGACGATGGAAGTCCCCTGACCCTGCATGTTAGGGACCACAATGCTTTACTACCCACATCAAGTATAGGGGAATGTGTTGTAGAATATCAAAGGTTGCCTCCAAACCAGATGTCTGACAAATGGATACCTCTCCAAGGGGTAAAAAGTGGCGAGATTCACATCCAAATTACAAGAAAAGTTCCAGAGATGCAAACAAGAAGTTCTCTAGACTCTCAACCATCTTCGTTAAGTAAATCACACCAAATTCCTACCCAGGTCAGTCCATCCTGCATGCCAGAAAACACGTATTTTTACATACATGCAATATTACTTTTTTCTGCTCTGAGAATGAAGTAATGGTTGCCTTGAAAGGGAATGCATATCTATTACAATTTCACAATCTAGCCCTTCTTTGGCCATATTCAGTAAGTAAAAACGTGTCTGTGGTCTTAAATCAGTTCTCCATGTACATGGATATCCCACACATTTGCTTCCAAGAATTTTAAGCTAGATTAAACTGTTGTTGGTTGATCTATATATTATTGCTTGGCTCACTCCTTTCACTGGCAATTGGAAATCAATGCCGCCAATGTATGAATAGTTTGCAGGTCTTAAGTTCAAATCTCGTTAGTCTAGTACACAAAAAAAATCTATGGAGAAAATTGAATTTCTATTAATCTTTTTTTGTATGTAATATGGTCATTCTCATTCTCATTTTACTCGGCTATTCTAACAAACTATTGAAATTGAACACTTTATCAGATGAGAGAGATGTTGAAAAAGTTTCGATCATTAATAGAGGATGGAAATCTTGAAGGACTGACAACAACTTTGAGCGAGTTAGAAAGTCTGGAAGATACAATGGAAGGGTACGTAGCACAGCTGGAGACAGAGCAAATGCTTCTTCTGAGCAAAATAAATGAACTGGGTCAGGAGATCCTCAATTCTTCTTCTTCCCTCTCTAGTAGTCCTTCTCAAAATGGAAATTAATCGATCTCATCAGCTTCATCTATCTAAGGTTATCATTAACAGTGGATTCTTTTATTATTATGTAAAATATTGCTTACGGGAATCATCGCCTACAAACTTCATACATATTTATCTAAGAATTCTTGTGTAGTTCCTCGCTACACAGCAACGGTTCACACGTGTAATTGATCAATAGTTTGCAATAAATTTATGTTTATGTTTCTCTGCAGTTTGTTAAATTATAAAACATAAATTGTGAATGCACAAGTTCTATCTATCTCTTGAAGTATATTTCACCCATGTTTTTTCTTATCCCCTTTTCCTTCCTTGTAAAGTTATGCAATGTTATGATATTACTTGACGTGTTGAATTTTAAAATTTAAAATATAAATAATTTTATTTAAAATGTATATAAATTTAAAATTATGATAAATATTAAATTTTAATTTATTGTAATAAAAATGTTAACACAGACGATACTACGTGTGTTATGCAAGTTATAATAATATTTATTAGTTGATGATGTAAAATATTTTATACCAAAGTACGTATGTATTAAACCTTGTTTTTATTTAATTTAGGGGTATATATTATAGAACATAGACAATGGGATATTAAAGGTATAAAATAAAATATCTTGAATGTGTTGTACTGTTTCAGTTCCCAGAGTCTGCGAATCCAAACACAACCTACAAGAATTGGTGCAGACTTGTAATCTGATCTTTCTCTGGCGGTCTTGCGTTTCATTTTTTCGATTGACAAAAAGGTGAAAATGAAAAGTGATTGTTGTTACTGAAAATGCGTTTGAACGTCACAAACGCTTTACTATCATCACTCCCACTTGCTATACCCTCTTCCCACGTTCTCTTCGCCTCTTCCAAATTCAAATTCACATTCCCTTTCGGAATTTGCATTCGCGTTCGCGCTCTCAATACCTTCTCCTCTGTCCAAACCACTCGCCACGACGACCACGACGATTTGTTCGATCCTATTCCCGCTCCCCGCCACGTTGACAAAGCCACCAACGCCATCGAGAGAATCGCCCTACGCTTGCGCAACTTAGGGTTAGCCTCCGCCGACCACGCCGACGACGACGATTTCCTGCGCCGCGAATGGCTTCGTCCCGACGAGGCGCTTTTGCCGTGGGACAAGCGAGAAGGGGAAGAGTACGAGGAGCACGAGGAACAGCAGAAGGAGAAGCTAAAGAAGAAGAGTGTTAATGCAGCGACACTGGCGGAGAAGACGCTGGAGGAGGACGAGCTGCGGCGGTTGCGAACGCTGGGAATGAGTCTTAAGGAGAAGGTCACTATCCCCAAAGCTGGCCTGACCCGAGCCGTGCTTGACAAGATTCATCGTCAGTGGAGCAACTGCGAGTTGGTGAGGCTCAAGTTTCACGAGCTTCTTGCTCAGAACATGAAGTTGGCTCATCAAATTGTCGAGGTTTGTTCCTTCACAATACAATCCCTATTTGTGTTAATATCTAATGGACGTGTGTTTGAGTGATGAACATTTGCGAAATTGATTTTAAATGGAATTGATTGCGAAATTGAGTTTGGTTAAAATTGGTTTTGAAGCGAGGTGATTTACATTTTGATATTTTATGTTAATAGCAAGAAGATTTTGGAAATAAAATTCTCAACATGAAACCAAACATATGAACATTTACTTAAAATTACTGTATTCGATATAATTTTGAATGTTTCAATGTGAATCAAAACACCTACGTAGGGTTGATGTTGGAAAGGATATTATCATGTTTTTTGTTGAGTGTTGAATAATTTGTGAACTGAATTGTTGTGGCCTTGTGCAGTGTAGAACTAGGGGGTTAGTTATATGGAGGTCGGGGAGTTATATGTGGGTATACCGAGGTAAAAATTACCAAGGGCCGATGCAACCAAATGAAAAGGACGGAGATGCTCAAATTCCTGTGGCGGCGGATGGTGATGCAGCGCTGTTGCTGGAAAAGAGTGAGGCAGTTTTCTTGAAGGAAGTGAACATGACGCCAGAAGAAGTGGAGTTTAACAGGATGCTTGATGGCTTTGGTCCTCGTTTTGTTGAATGGTGGGGCACCGGAATACTTCCAATTGATGCTGATTTGCTTCCCCCCACAGTTCCTGGTTACAAGACGCCTCTTAGGCTTCTTCCTGCTGGAATGCGTCCACGACTGACCAACGAGGAACTCACACATATGCGGAAACTTGCTAAATCTCTTCCTTGTCACTTTGCCTTGGGTAATGTTTGGCTTCTATGCTGTTTTGTTGAATTTGTGTTCCTTTCACTAATATGAATTTTGTGCTGATCTTTATGAAGGGAGAAATAGAAACCTTCAAGGTCTGGCATCTGCTATTCTCAGGCTTTGGGAGAAAAGTTTAGTTGCAAAGATTGGAGTCAAGCGTGGTATTGTGAATACAAACAATGAACTGATGGCTCAGGAGCTGAAGGTTTGTGCTTTGTAATTTCCTATTTGGTTGCTTGTGCAATTGAGAATGTGTAATGAAGAATATATATTGTGGACAAAGTACTGACTGTTGAGTTGAAAATGTGTAATATGGCTGTTGGGCCTGATAAAATAAAAAACTTAATGATTGAATTATTAGAATTAATGGTGCAGTTATACGTCGGAGGCCCCCTTAAGTCTTCAATACAATTATGGTTCATACCAAATCTTGTATTAGTTTTGGTTAATGGAGATATAATACCCAAGAGTTACCTGCAAAATTTATAATTTCTTTATGATCTTATCTTTGAGAATTAGTTGGTTTGCCTTTTCCGTCAAGTTTTTCAGCTAGCAAATAAGAAAAAGAAGTGTAATGAAAATAATTGATATACTTGAACTAATAATTTCCTCCAATTATTGTCAAAACATCTTTCACAAGGTATCGTTGAACTATTTTTATGTTATCATACAAATGAAGTATTATACTGAAGATGCTAATCTGTTTTTCTGCATTGAGTCTGTATTTTAAATGCTAAATTTTATTTACGTGATCAAATGGTGCATTCTTTTGTTGCTAACTCACGAGTCACCAACTAGTTTGTTTTTCTTTCATGGTGCAGAAATTAACAGGAGGTACTTTACTTCTGCGGAACAAATATTACATTGTAATATATCGTGGGAAGGACTTTGTTCCAACCAGTGTGGCTGCTGTTATTGCTGAAAGACAGGAAATGACAAAACATGTGAAGGATGTTGAGGAGAAGGTCCGGCACAAAGTTCATGACATAGCTCCCTCAAGGGAAGATGAATCAAAATCCCAAGCAGGATCATTGGCTGAGTTCTATGAGGCTCAGGCATGCTGGGGAAGGGATATATCTACTGAAGAACGTGAGAGGATGAGGCAAGAGGTTGCCAAAGTCAAGAATGCTAAGCTTGCCAAAAAAATTGAATGTAAACTAGCTGGTGTAAGTATCTACTTGTTTGTGAAGGTTATATGCTTGGGAAAATAATTGAGTTGTATTGAGAGTGTCGTGCTTGTTGGAATCAACCTGGAATAGTTTTCTTCCCACTTTCACTTTCAAGAGGCTTGTTCGAATATTGTGCAGATACCATTAGATTGTTGTTGGGTAATTATCAGTGGAACTGTTGGGGTGTAATATTTTTCTTTGGGTCTCCTTTCAGTGCAAGATCTTGACTTGTTGGAGTTATATACTGTAACCTACTTTTAGGTTCCAAAAATTTAGGATGTTGTGGTTTTGCCTTTTAGGGGTTAGGTGAAAGCTTTGAAATGGACCTTTCAATAGTTTGGAGCAGAAAAAAATATTTAACAGCCCTTGTGATTCAGTCTGCAAAGTTCAGCTTGACATCGAGGGCTTTCGAATCTTAGAAATGTGGTAACTTCATTGCGTGCATTAGTCTTTAGTAAAAGTGAGCATCTGATCCTTTAATGGAGCCATGACATGAGAAGTGGCACTAAAAAGGGCATAAATATTGGTTTGACTTAGGAGGTAGCCCCAGGTTGGAATTCTGGATTTGTGTCAATGTAAATCCTTCAAGTTTCGACTTACAATTTTACTTAGTACTGGGATACATGCTTGTGTGCTTGCAGTTTTATAAAGTTGAAGTTTAGTTTTAATTTTCTATATTAGTATTTAAAAACTCTAAATGCATGAACAGGTCCAAGCCAAAAGGCTTAAAGCCGAAAAGCTATTAGCGAAAATAGAAGCATCTTTGGTTCCAGTTGGTCCTGATTATGATAAGGAAACAATCACAGATGAAGAACGTGTTATGTTCCGTTCAGTTGGTTTAAGAATGAAGGCATACTTGCCACTTGGTGAGTAACATGTGGCTGTATAGAAGTTTCTTTATTGCAATGATGCACAGTATGAACAGCTGTTTATGCTAATCTGCAGGTATACGCGGTGTTTTTGATGGTGTCATTGAGAATATGCATTTGCACTGGAGGCATCGAGAACTTGTTAAATTAATAACAAAACAAAAGACCCTTGCTTTTGTTGAAGACACAGCTAGGTTACTGGAATATGAGAGTGGGGGAATACTAGTAGCTATAGATAAAGTTCCTAAAGGATTTTCTCTTATTTACTATCGTGGAAAGAATTATAGGCGACCTGTGACTCTAAGGCCTAGAAACCTTCTAACAAAGGCAAAGGCATTGCAGCGGTCAATAGCCATGCAACGGCATGAGGTTCCAATTTTTTTTTTTTCTAAATTACAAATCTATTTTTCTCATTTTGTATTTATGGTGTATCATTTGATCTTGTATAACTTGTGCAGGCTCTGAGTCAGCATGTTACTGAATTGGAGGGAAAAATCGAAAACATGAAAAAAGAACTTGTAAGTATTCACTTTTCATAATTTCATCAGTTGTATTTACCTAAAATGGATTAATTGGTTGCATGTAAAGTATTCACTTGTCATATTCTTTGTAATTTCATTTAATATGAAACAATAACACCTGCATATAATATTTTTCTTGTAATTGTAATTCGGTTTCTTATAAAAGATTTGCATACCAACTTTGGGATCTTATATGGAAAATGCCCAATATGCAGTGAGATTTTTATAATTAAATTTATTATCATATGAGAGAGGCTTAAGATGAGGAGGACTGACGAAAAGAAACTAAAATGCAAAAATGGTTTTTGATCATAGTGAAAGTTAATTATCTGCTGGTGGGGTTGTTCTGCAGAGTGAGGATGCATTCTCTGACGGAGATGACAATTGCGGTGATTTCAATGGCGAGGAATACAGTGATTACAATGACGAGTATTCTGAATTTTAGAACTTTTGAAAATGATGGGTTTCTTCTCTATGAAGACGGGTTGACATTTTGCAATGAAGTTAGTTCCTCCTGAGTGACTTCTTTCATTGCCTGCAGCCAGCTAGGTATATATAAACTTTGCTTTCGATCACTTGTAGGTTCATAATTATAATTTTTATATACTGATTTTGAAAAATGATCTGAAATTTTTTTGGTAAGGCTTTTTTTGGTTTTATAAAGTCAACATATTCTTTTCCTTTTAATTAACTGCATAGTAACTTGGGTTAATCAAGAAGCAGGTTTACAGACAGCAGTTTGAACGGATCGTCTCTCTGCATACAAGAATTGAAATCTGGAGTCCTATTCGTTCAAAGTTCTGGAATTTTGACATGCCTACAAAATCCATCGCCAATTCTATGCCAGTTGAACTCTCTTGAGACATGGATAACCAATATTGTTTTCCTGTATTTGTTGTTCTGAGCCAATGCCTTTCCGATGCTCATTAATTCTTCTTAGTACTAGGTATACCTCAAATCAAATATAGCTAGATAAGCTTATATATTTGTAAATTATTCGGTTGTTCAGCTTATTTAATACATGCTTGTTTAACCAAATAAATAAAGGTAAACATATTGTCAGGCTTGCCTGTTTAAATGAAGCTTACAGTTGACATTGCTAACTCACGAATAGGGTGTTATATATAATTTTTATTTAGGCAACGTTGACATGTGTTTCTGTATATTAGTTAAGAAACTGAAAATAAAGGGGTAAAGTAAAATTACTATGACTAGTTTTTACTGTGATTAAACTATTTAAACTTCAAGCAATTCATAACATAGCTCAAAATTTTTCAACGTCTAATCAAAATTAAGATATCAAACTATGAAAATGTATACATTCAACAATTATTATCAAATAACATCCTTGCAAAAACTCAATGCAGTTGATCATATCATATTTACATTAAAATAATCTATTTTAAGGTATTATTGAATAACTTAACTAGCTAAACTTGTGTACGCAGAAAGTCCTAAACAACAATCTGAACATACCTCATCTTGAATAAACATAGACACATTATGGCTGTGTAAACCCCACATGCAATGGTTGTGTAAACCTCACGAGCATTCAATTCTCCCAAACATACAAAATTTCTCAAAACCAACTCAAAAAAACTTAGTCTATTCTCTACCAAAATTGGTATGACAGGTTTTGATCTTCAAAATAATAAATAGATTGGTCAAAATTTTAGAGAAAAATCAAATAAAGAAAATATTTTTTTTTAAAAAATGATAATTCTTGAAATAAAGTTTAAATAATTACCTTTTAGTATTTATAAATTTTACATTTTAATAATAAAATATTATACTTCGTCTCAATTATATTTTTTTTTACTCTTAAACACTTTTATAATTCCTTAGAATAAATTGTATTAGACTGAGTTCAACTATTAATTATATTACACTAAGTTAACTCTAAAGACAAGAATAGTAAAAAAAATTATTACAGTGAGTTTCACTGTTAATACTCATTACCACCAACTTTTTCAACTACAGTAAACTCTAGAGACAAGAATAGCAAAATAATTTTAAACGACATACTTTTCATTATAATAAAAATTACGATGAAAAGATTTGACAAAAACATATATAATTAATTATATTGTAATAATAATAAAGTATTTACCACATAATAAATTATATTATAAAATGTTGGTAATATTTTATTATTATATATGATTATATAATTGGTTAAATTATAAATAATGATAATTCATTTAATAATTACATTAGTCATATTTTATTAATATACGTTTTTATATTATAGAAATAAATACATTAAAATAACAAATAAAATAAAATAGTATAATATTTTATTAATAGTTATGTTTTATATTATAATAAGATAAATAATTTAAATAATAAATAAAATAAAGTTAATTTATTTAAATTTTGATAATTTATAAATGAATTTATTTTAATATATTATGTGAAATGTAAATCACAGGTTTGATTTTAAACTTAAGTAATGTCATGTAGATAGTTTTGGGTTATATAAAAAAGTACAAAAGTGATGTATTGATTTTAGATAAGGAGTTTGAAGATAAGTTGGTTAATCTACCTGATTTTTATTTTTTTTTAAATTTTTGTTCAAACGACAAATTTTTCCACTCTCAACCAAAATTATAATACAAAATTTATTTTTGCTCTTCGATTCCATTTTCACTAAAAATAGAATAGAGATTGTCTCTCTTCTTTTCTATTTTCATTTAAGTTAATGATTTTTCGTTTAAACGAAAATAATATCGAAACTAAACCTTTGTCTCATTCACATTTTTGTTAAAGTGAAGAAATTTTTGTTCAAATTAAACATTTTCCCTCAAGCTAAAATAACTTTTGATTTTATTAGTTTAGTTATTGTTTATTATTTTTAGTTGATTTGAATGTAAATGTTTACTTAATATGCAAATTGAATATTGATTCTATGTAATTGTGTGATGAGTTGTATATGATGAATTGTAAATATTTTATAAGAAGATAATACTATGTTGAGATGTTTAAGTTGTATTGACTTTGAAACTTTCAAAGAGATGATACTAACTTTATTAATATTGGACTCATATAAAGGAAAATATTAGGTGGTGAGAAAGATGTTCTTATGACTTAGTTTATAGTGTGAAAAGAACTCTCTTTAGGTCATAGTGAATTTACTTTGTCATATGAATGGACTAACTTCTATGTGTAACTTTGTTGTGATGATAACTTAATGAAGAAAGTATGAAAAGTATAAATCTTTGAGTCAAATTAACTGAGTTAAATTAACGCATAAGTTTTCTGAAGTTGAAATGTTTGTGATGTTGATGCCTTTAAATCTTGACATGAGAGGTATAGTCAATTGGGCTGAAATTTAAATACTTAGTTTTAATAAATGTTAATGTTTAATGGGATGAGATGTGATTAAAATGTATGTATATGATTAAATTTATGCATGTATAAGTTTTTGTTTTAAAGTTCTAATTTATCCTATTATATGTTTTGTGTTTTTTTTATTAACTGTGACAAATTATGTGTTACATGATAACAAAAAATGTATAAGAGTTTCTTAACATAGAAATCGACTAAGGAGATAGATACGAATTTTATTATATTTTGTATATTTTTCTTTTCTTAATATATTTTTATTTATGCATGTATTTTGATTTTCTAATAAGAGGAAAGGGACATTACAATTACAAGTTGTCCTTTTCTTTTTCATTTCAATTTTTTTATAAAATTGTTCTAACTTAATTTTAAGCTTTCTTATATATGAAATATATAAATCTTATTTTTACGTGTCGATTAATAAAAAAATTGGTCATCCACCTATTACCCCACGATGTTCTCTACAATATATGTTATCTCTCGATATGCGTATAACTTCAATGAAACTATAATTTCATTATTTCAGCAAGAGAGGAAAGTGAATCTAACAGTCCAGACACAATAATCTTGCTTTTCCATTTAAAAATAATAATTAACTAAACTTCATTATACATTATTTGGATATTAGTGGAAACTATATAGAGTCTAGGATGCAACTGAACACCCTTGAATGTTCTGCAAGGATTCGTAACATTTTTTCCGTCACATTTCTCATCCAAGTTAATTCTGCTGCTAAAACGATTCACCAGACGAATAAACCTTGACAGAAATCCACAAGTTCCCATCTTGATCCCCGATTACAACAATGCACGAGTAATGGTTACAACATCAAGAGTTGAGTCTAGTTTTCTCTTGTAAAGGTAGCAATTAACAACGCTTAAGAAAGTGATTCCATTATTCAACTTAGGAATGGAACCATCTTCATCTACAGCACAATAATTCACAAGCTAGGTTTACATGATTTACACAGCCACTTCACCAAATGGAGTCCATATTGAATGGTTGCTCCTGCAGCACACAAGATTCTAAACCTCTGGAAGAAGCTGAAACACTGAGATTTGGAGTGACATTATCAGTTCCAATATTATTGTGAGGAAATGTTTGAGGAACATATGTTGCAAAGTGATCAGTAGTTGCAGCTTCTCTTTGCTGATAAGTACTCCTAAGCTGCAATGCCCTGAGAAGCAATGAATTGACAGACAGGTTTGGATTTAGCAGTAACCCAGAAGGCCATGGGAGAGATGGAAGCTCAGTTGCAGAAGGCCAGTTCATGGTCAAGTTCATGTTTGTGTTGACATTGCTGGGGTCAGCACTGTTGTAAGGTTGTCCTGCAATAGTAGATGAATTTGCAATGGTTGCATTAAGATTTGGTAGGTCAGCATCACCAAATTCATTGACCATTGAGGTAGGAGACTCTTGAGATGGTTGGGAAGATGATGTCTGCTGTGGTTTCTTTGGTGCTGAGCTCTTCTGGAACACTCTGCAAATCACCCATTCTTCCTGCAAAATTAACAAGTCCAAACTACATTTAAATCATAAAATAATTTTAGTTTTCAATCAAAGTTGTTATTTTTTTCTAAATGGTTATAAATAATTATAATTATACTTTATCCTATAAAATACACTTTTCCATTTAAAGTAGATCGATTGTAATTTATTTGAGTTATATATGACTATATGAATGTTTAGGTACAAACTTATCAATGTACCAAGAAGGAAAAAACAAACGAAATTACCACGAATCTGTGTGTGTGGTGTGTGTGTCAGATATTTCAAGAAGACCATAATTATTATATTGATATATTTATTTAATGATGTTTAAAAACTGATTATGTTCTTGTAGAAAATATATCTGTGTTGAATATTAAAAATACTTTTAAAAAGTTTAAGTATACACATAAATGTCACATTTTCAAACTTAGTTATTGCATGTGCTTTCTTGAAGAACACACACATAGGCATTAGAATATTCCAAGAAAATGGTATACTCTTGTACGTATCAAATCTAATTTACATAATAAATTTAAGAGTGTTTATTTTTTTTTAAAACGAAATAACTACATGTACTTTTATTTTAAATATATATATATATATATATATATATATATATATAAATGTGTGTGTGTTTTTCATTTTGCAATACATGTCTTGTGAATTACTCGCAAAATGATTTCTTTTTCTTCTTTATTTAGTTATTCAAAGAAAAAAGAATATAGTTTTCCAAACTTTTTAATTATTATCCTTTAAAAAACCGTTTAATTAATAATTAATTTTCTCTGTCAACATTAATTACAATAAGATATTTGAACATTATTTGTAAAATGATGTGTACAAATTAAATTATTGAAAAATTTCAACAGCTATAATTTATATTTTATTATCAAAAAAACATTCTGCTATCGATTAAATTAAATTTCTCTTAAATATTTTTAAGAATTCATGTATGTTCACATTTTGCCTGTATTTATAAAATGAATCTGATATTTGTTCATAGTATATGTGAATTAAGGAAAGTAGTTGTGGTGCATGCATACTAACCTTAGAAGATCTATAGGGTTGCTTGTTTTGAAGTCTATATTCATGCATAACCCAGTTACTTTTCTCACCCCTGGGAGCTCTACCCATGTAAAACACCAAAGTTTTCTTCATCCCTATCAAAACTCCACCACCAAATATCTCCTTATCTTTTCCTGTGGTTTTCCAATACCCTGATTCCGTCGCTCGGTTCGTTCGAAGCCCTGTTGGATATTTCCGATCTTTCAAGCTGAAGAAATACCACTCCTTCTCCCCCATCGAAGCCTTACCTATTATTTCATATCACAATCATTCAACACAACAAACACTTGAATATGAACTGATTTGTAGTTTCCAATAGTATATAGTATATATACAATATCATACCCTATAATACTACTTATTCATTCATGCATGCACTTCAAAACTATACTTATTTACATGCATGGATTTTGGTCAAAGTCTATAGAACCTTCATGAAGCTTTTGTGAACTACTATCATATATAAATTAAATTTAAGTCCCTGATCTGGTAAAGCATTAGTGCTAATAAACTATATATCTACATGATGAAGAAGGCAGAAAGCAAAGGCTTGTCCAATTTACTTGAATAACCTATAAATGATGAAATTGGTCTGATATACCAAGTTCTGTTTACTCATTTAATCAGGCTTCTGATGAAAATTTATAGACAGAAAACTTTTCTGGTTCTTTTTACTTCAACTTGTAAAATATCATGCTTTTAGAAAGGAATTCAATAAGTTGCAGTCCTTCAAAAATCCTTAAATGAAAGAACATGTATAAGCTCTTGCAAGATATAAAATAACCAAACCATATTAAAAAGAAAAAAAAGATATATAGAAACCTGGTATGTAATAAAGAGAGATGATGATGAAGAACTGTAAAAGTACCTGGGAGGTCCCAAGGTTCAGATTTATTGAGATCAACAACTGCTACAACCTTGGATGTGAAGCTAACGTCAGACACTTTCCTTAATAAATAATATGTGATGAGTTCTTCATCTGTAGGATGGAACCTGAACCCAGGAGGTAGGTTTTCTTCCATTCTTAATTGTGAGCCCAATTAATTAACCACCTCCTAATGGATCTCTTCAAGAATCTACCTTGTCAAAAAGTGAACAAGTTCATCAGAAGTACAAAAAATAATGATGATGAAAATTTATAAGCTCTTTTACAACACCACCAAGAGGTCTTATACTTTGCACAACTTGCATCCATACATAGTTTTCATATTATTTTTAATAAATACATGCACAGCTAACTCTTTGACAAAGATGAATTCTCCCAAAACCATGTAGTTTTTTTCTTCGTGTATATTAATTTTAAATAACTATATATGAATCTCGGGTTACGTATATGGTGGATTCCAATACTACCACTTTGTTTTACGCGTATTTACTAACTCAAACCAAGAGTAACTATGAGCTTGAATAGTTGAATAGTATTGTGCGTTTTGTGTTATATTATAGTCAATAATCCACCAGAAAAACAAAAAAATTGTGTGTAAAGGGATGGGAAAATTTGTAGTATTTATTAGGAAGGCTAGTTGCAATTATTTGTGCACGAGGGGGTTGAGTCTATGTTACACCCTAATTGGGATATAGATTTGCGTCTACTATGATCCTCTTCAACTACCTTCACCCATTTCTACCCACCAAAACCTTTGCCAAACTTCCGCTATAGTCCAATGAGAACGTGTACTTAATTCAAACCACATTCTATTTCATCGTAGATCTTATAGCTACATGTATCAAACAGTGCCCAACACCTACCCTTATCCCTCAAAATTACTATTATTAGTACGCAAATTGAATGATTTTGTTTAACCAAAACCAAGTTTCACGTGTACAATACCACCTCTTACGTTGATTAATCACTATTAATGTTTACGTGGACTATTGATATATATAATTATTGTTTATTTTGGTTAGGGTTTACGTCGACTAATGTTACTACGAGTGGTTAAAATGGTCACCAACCTTTGGCTAGGGTAACGTTTCCGTTGGACCTTTTCCATCGTATTTCATGGCAAATCTTCAAAGCGTCCCAATTTTCAATCCTACCCAAAACTTTGCGAATCCCTCATTTTCTGCATTTTTTAGGAACATGAGGATTCTAGAACCACTTTCATGCTCTTTTACTCACTTTCTCGCAATCTCTTTTTATATTTTTAGTGGCCTTTTTCTTACATAGGGATGGGAATAGTGATGAACACTACCTCATTGCTCTAATTAAGCCATATAATTATACAATTAATGTTATTCTTCCCAACGTCATTTCTCTCACTTCACACTTAAATTATAATAATTGGGATTAAAGTTTATGAGAATAAAATTATCTTAACTTATTACCATGATAATCTTTTTTTAATTTCTAGGGAAACTACGTCAATATTGGTAAGGACTAATACTTTATTGCTACTTCCTTCACAAATCATTCAAAACAATAATACCTTCACTTCTAATTCTCTCCTTTTTCATCTGGTGCTATAGTGCAACGGTGGAAGCAAATGAAACACAAAGCAAGGCAACAATGTTATAGTTAACTTCTACTTAATCAAGGAATTGTTTAGCTTATGGAAAAGAAATATGATTAAATTAATTTAATATATTCGAATTAGGGTTTTTAATTGCTAGTGGAGACTGCAGCAAGGCAGAGAAGACCGCCATCACGGTTTGATGTTGAGATCCGGCAGTTAATGAACTTTAAAGGGAATATCTTAATGACACAACAATTTTCTGTTGCAACCATTGTTTAAAATTGATCTTTACACAGTTTTCTTTACTCAGTTAACCAACCCAACCCTATTCAGGTTTGAACAATGTTATGATGAATAACCTTTTTCCCGTTCATTTAACTAACCGAATTATTTTTTTTCACATTTAAGTGATGTATAATGAATATTATAATCTATCAAATTCTTCTTGTTCAATTTAACGTAATCACATTTCTAAGATTAAAATATTTAATTCATTAATTAATTCAGAATAACTCTAATAAGTTGTTTTAGGCATTGGATCTAAAGATACTTTTAGATTTGTCTTTTGTTTGAATAACAAATTTGAAATTTTTTAAGAATTCAAATACAATGAATTTGAATTCATCTCATTTTAAATTTTTTGACAATTCAAATTTAGTAAATTCTAAATTTTTTTATTTAAATAAAGTATTTTAATTATCATTAAATTCAAAAAATTATTTAAATATTACATAATTGTTAAAATTTGAAAAATACAATTTTTTATAGTAGATTTTGATTGAAGTTATTTTTGTCAAAGTTTTTCAACATTTTTTCATTTAATGTTTGCAAACTTTTTTTCAATTTACGTTAAATGATCTTATTTTTAAGCTATCAAATGTTTGATTAGATTAAACTCAAATAAGATAACATTGGATCATGCTCATGTAATATTATCCGAACCAGATCTAGAGTTGTAGGGTTTACATTAATATTATATATATATGGGTGTAATATATATTTTTAGAATAAATAACACTTTTGTTATATATTGAAATTTTTTATTTTAATAAATATTGTTATAAAATAAAAGGAATAATGCATATTAGTAATTGTAATTCAATTGAATTTATAAAAAAACACATAATTCATGTTAAGTTATTACTAATTTAATAATTTATGTAACTTTAGGCAATGCGATGTCTACCCTCTCTCTCAAGCGTAGGTAGTTTGTAACACGGGTGTCACTTATTGAAGTAAAATTACCAAAATTATTAAGTTTTAAAAGCAATTATTGTGTCAGTTTACAACAATTAATAATCAATAATAAAAATAAATTAAAACAAAATACTTTTATATGGTAATTTAAGTAACATACTATTAAATTGTTGAAAAAATAAACCTAAAGGCTTAAAAGTTACATAACATAATTTTTTTTTAAATAAATTAAAACTTTATATATAATGTTACAATGGAGATGTCTAATAATTATGTGATTTAGGATTATAATTAAAACATAAATTAAGAATCATAGTAAATATATATATTACTTTTTAAAATGATATTACTAAAATAATTTTCTTATTTCTTTTATTGAATCAATAAATTTAGGAACAAATTCAAAATAAAAAAATTAATGCGTCAATGAATACTGAAAATATCAATTAATTTGACTTTTTTTTAAAAGATTAAAGCTACATTAACTTTGAGACGGAAAAGGTATTAACTAAATTATATTTAAGTAATACGTAAATTAAAATTACAATTACGACAATGTAGCCGTTAGAAATTCTCCACGAATGCAAACTAGTTTTCTTGTTATTACCATCTAAAATTCTCCTTCGAAACATACTATTAAATTATTTATTTTATGAACAAATAATGTTTTTTTTACTTGTACGTATGAAGGAAGAATATAGGTAAACGAAAATATGATCTACACATTCTCCTTAGAAATTGATTAACCTTAAAAACAACCCTCAATAAATTAATTGGTCTTAATATATGTTAGAAATTTAAACAACAAAATAAATGCACAAGTTTAACGGGAGTGAAAGTTCGTTTGATTGATTCCTGAGGATGTTGGATGTTGCAACTTAATTTCTTCAGACTTACTAATAAGATTTTTTTTTCCGTGCTGTGTCGCTAAACTCATTATTAAGAATGGTGGGCCAATCAAGACTTTAACGTAATATGCTACACGTAACATCCACCAAGAAGCTCAAACTTTTGGTTAATGTGTGTATATCTATAAATAAAGATAAAAATATTTTAATAAAAAAATTAATCTTGATGATGTGTATATCTCAAGTGAATCAGATATTTGTTCAACTAAGTAACTGAGTTTTATTTTATTTTTCTTTTCAATTGGATGTTAACATGAAGTTGTGCATGGTGAACAACAAATAGGTTGGCTAAGCTCGAAATAATAATCATATAATTAATATCACTTTTTCCTTCTGCAACCTGCAATCTTAGTAACCACGTTAAAGACAAGGATCAATAAAGAGAGTATTGGCACAAGAATTTGCAATTGACACACCCAACACTACTATCTTTTCCCAAATGGATCTTTATTCCACCAATAGGTAAGGAATAATATTAAACAAAACAAAAAAACTCTTTCCTGTTTTGGAATCGGAAGAATCAGAACTCAGAAACAATATATGTATTGAGTTAAACAATGTATGAATTGGAAGTACTTCTCCTCCAAGATTGTCTTGTGATGTAATTCTTTAATAAAGTGCACTTCATGTTTGTCTACCTATGCGTGTGTCTCGGTTTTGGTCTCTTCTTTTTTGCCTTTTGTTCTTCTAGGAAAAAAGACCTTAGACTTGGATTTTCCTCTTCAAATACACACTACAAAACGTTACCTGCGTACTTTATCCACAAAACGTTATAATATTACAAATTGCATGCTCTTAGTAGAAGGCTTGTAGATGTTGTTGTAAGAAAGAAGACACGATTGTCCAATATTCTAAACCATGTGAACTTCACGACAGGTTTGTCCTTTGTGCTTAGGGCTTATAAGCATTTGGGGGATATTAGAGATTTTGACGTTTCAGATTTGTTATTGTTGACCATGAAGGATACATGTGACGAAAGCAAGTGAAGGGCACTTAATAAGGGACTTGCTTTGCTTAGTGGTGGAGTTCTCTGAAGCTCACTTTGGAGCCACCACAAAGAAAATGCTGCTATGTCCCAAAGAAGATGCACTTCTTAAACTATTCCACAATGTCTCAAGCCCTTTCCACCTTCTCTTTCTCCTTCTCTTCTCCTCTGCCATTTTCCTTCTCACCTTCTTAACCTTCACAGGCAGATACCCCTTTATCCAAAGGTCTTCTCCATTTCTCTATTTCTTCACTACACATTGTCTTTTGACTTCAAAGTCTGACTTGTATCTCTTTCTTGGTATGTTGCAGGGATCAAGAATATGAATACGTGTATACCGAGGATGAGGAAGAAGAAGAAACTCGAGAAGGGAATTCTTGTGTTGATTCTACCGAGGGAGAAAACGTCTCTTGTGGGAAGGAAGTGCTTGTGTTTGTGCACAATGAGAGGCATCAAAGGACTCATTCTTATTCGGAAGAATTCGTAAGCCCCAGAGAGAGCTTGAATGAAGAGTCAGAAGAAAACCATTATTCTGAAACGTTGTCTCTCCATAAGTCACCACAAGTTTCTGACTTCGACAATGAAGAGGCAGAAACGGTTGAAGAAGATTTTACAGCGAGAGATTCTGATTCTGTTCCAAATTCTTCCCAAGTTGAAAACAGGACCACCTCCCCCTTCAACCTCAACACATACAAAGGAAACAAAAACCATGATGGTAAAAAAGCAATATATATAAGTAGGAAGGAACATCATAGTTATAGAGTTAATTTTTTGGATTTACTTAAACTCCAATTCTAAGAACCATTGTCAAGCTTATCAGATGACTTGCTATTAATCTTGCAAACTTTAAATTTGAGATATCCAATAGTAAGTGTAAGCCTTATGAGCTAGTTTTTGGTTTTGAGTTAGGCCTAAATCCAAAATTTAAGATTATATTAGTGGTGAATTTCTTACATGCACCATTTTTATGCAGAAGATCACGTTAGCGTTGAAATTATTAAAAACAAGAAGGTGCAAGAGCCAAACCTTGCAAGGGATGAGAGATTCTTTGTTTTTGCTTCTGCCCAGTTGCAGAGTAAGAAGTTGAGGGTTGAAGAGAAGGATGATGAGTCCTCTAAATGGAAGAGTTCCATCAATTGCAGGGATTCCGAGACTGAGGATGCATTGTCTTCCTCATCCAGAAGAAGTTGTCCCAAGTGGGAATCATACACATTGTTTCAAAAATATGATGAAGAAATGGCAATCTTAGACAGAATTAGTGCACAGAAACTTCATGAAACTGGTAACCATCCTTTTCTAATTCCTAGTGCATTATTTATAAGCATAATTATTAAGACAGATACACATTTTGTTACATTCTGGTAATCCAATTTTTCAGAGTCATTAAGGTCCATCCAAATGTCTCCAAGATCAATGTCAGAGCGTATTGTGTACAAGTTTCAAAGTATAAATAAAAATCCTGCTGATGTTGGTCACAACCCATATCGTGAATTAGAGGCTGCATATGTAGCACAAATTTGCTTAACATGGGAAGCTCTTAGTTGGAACTACAAAAATTTTCGTTCCAAACATGCCTCACGCCAGGACCATGATACCGGTTGTTCTGCCACAGTTGCTCAGCAATTCCAGCAGTTTCAGGTTTTGTTACAGAGATACATTGAGAATGAGCCTTATGAGCATGGTAGGAGACCTGAAATCTATGCTAGAATGAGACTTTTGGCACCCAAATTGCTCCTAGTGCCAGAGTACCAAGGTATGAAAATTAGTTTTTATTCCTCTAGTACAAGTACATCTCATGTCACAAGTACAAGGTAAAATAATAACCCAACCTTAATCAAATCAAATCATGGTAAAATTTAACATCATTACAAGTTGAGTAGCATTGTTATGAATAATTATTTTTCTAAAATTTTTTGAAAAAGATTTAGAGGAGGATCAGAAGGATGGTGGTTTTCAATGCAAAATATCATCAGCTTCATTTCTAAAGATAATGGAGGATGGGATCAAAACATTCATGAATTTTCTAAAGAATGATAAAGAGAAACCCTGTCAGATCCTTGCAGCCTACTTTAGGAGAAACCAAAGAGGCACAGTTGATCCAACACTACTTAGGCTAATGAAGAAGGTTAATCAAAAGGCAAGATCCAAATTCCAAATCAATACTTTCCATTTCATTTATTTGTAATTTAATTTTCTGACACATGTTTTTGTGTCCACCTAATCTACAGAAGAGGGTGAAGGTTAAGGATCTTAACCATGCAGGCAAATGTTTGAGGAAGAGAAAGTTAAAGGTGGAAAAGGATATGGATATTTTGATGGCTCTCACAGACCTAAAAGTGGTGTCAAGGGTTTTAAGGATGAGTGAACTGAGTGAAGAGCAGTTGCACTGGTGTGAGGAGAAGATGAGCAAAGTTAGAATCATGGAAGGGAAACTTCAAAGAGATTATTCCACCCCACTTTTCTTCCCTTCACATTGACTCACCAAATGGTAATATTGTTAGTATACTTAATTGCACAAAAGGAATATGCATGAATGGTACCCTACAAACATACGGAAACATGGATTGTGGAGCCTGAAATTCAGAGAATGTTTATGTTATTGATGCATTTTGAAGGCGTTTGAATCCAAAGAAGAATGAACAAGGCTACCACACATGAAGTTGAATAAAAGCATACATAGTCTTAGAGAAGAAATAAATAGAGAAAATAGTACAGAACCCATGACAGGTTTAACTGTCTACAGGTTATAAGAACATTTGTTAAATTGGATCTATAGTAAGAAGTTAACGATAAGAATTTTTAGAAGGATATATTCAACATTGTATATTGACATATACAGGTTTGACTCCAAAAACACAATAAATCATATCTTTATGTAAAACTTCTCCTTGTATAACTGGCATACAATTATCATATATTTCTTTCTCTCCTCTGTATGATCCAATAATATGAACAATTGTATTTAGTGAGTTATTAAAGAGTGTATAAAAGTTAAGTACTGTTAAAAAATTACATGTATTAACTATCAATAAAAATTCTTAATATGATTTTTAAATAAATATTATTAAAAGCCAATGAGTATATGATATATAATAATTTGTGATTAAAAGATGTATAAGCGTGAATGTCTGATTATTTTTCTTTACAATAAATATTGGACCGCATATTTACTTAGTGATGATATTTTTAAAAAATCAGCACAATATGAACTTTTTTATATATATATATATAAAGAAAAAGTAATTGATAAAAACAAATTAAAAACTATAGCTCACTGTATGTTTACTGAATGTGTTTAATTTTTATAGATAAAAAAAATTACTTATACATATTAATAAGAGTTAACTTTTACATTAGAGGTTAAACATCTCTTTAAAATCAGTATATTTACAGTCCTTGTGAAGTTTTCACCAAGAATCAAATATAACTATTAATATGATTTTAAAATGGTTATTACAAAAGTTAATGATTTTATATGGTTATTTATTTATAATTGAACAGCATGTAAAAATACTCTATACTTTTAATATATTTGACATGTCTAATCTCATAACCACTCAAGTGATAATAGCAAATGACTCAACAACAAATTTCTATGTCCAATTATTATGGATCGAAGACTCTGTGGACATTGATGGACCGCAATCAAAATGGGCTTTTTATTATTCTCAGTTATCCCAACAACTCAGATATTCTCCTCCTCAATACACATTTCTTAAAAGTTTTATTTTTTCTTTCTAGTAAAAATATTTTTATTATTTATTTTTACATTGTGTTTGTGTACTTAGTGTTTCTTTTTTATTTTAGATAAAACTGTTCTACTTGAGACTACTTATTTAAATTGCAATCAAGCTTGAAATCTAATTAAATGATTCAAGTATAAAATTATTTATAGCAATAGTTTTTTTGTTCTATTTATGAGCATTGATTCATTGATGTCTACATATATTTATATATATATATATATATATATATATATATATATATATATATGTATATATTTATTTATTGTGGAATAAACTAATGGTTGTTATAAACTGAATATACACCACACAACCATATCATGATGCATTAAAAGGAACATAAAAAGGACAACACCACTTCTTCATTGACATTATTCCAGTCCCTCCAAAAAATTAATGAACTGGGTTTTGTTTTGTATTAAAAAATTTATCATATTATGATGGTTGTAACTGTTGCATATGAATGTGCTGAAAAAATCCCAAACCAAAAACATTAATAAGACAAAATGAAACTTTTCATATGAAAAATATTGTTTTTGGGACTCTTAAAATTAATGTTGAACTAAAATCAAAGTTATGTTTTAATAACTTGTATAATAAATGTTAATTTTAATTAAAAATAATAATGTGAATAATATCTAAATATAATGTCAATAATATTTAAATATACTTAACTTCCTTATATTAGTTATCTTCTATGTTAAAAAAAAAAAAAAACAAAAACAAAAAA